>Ga0189275_100286_pt1 | contig 36024 bp, 52 predicted proteins | sample N19A6minimetaG_FD_130329 | JGI IMG/M metagenome (GOLD analysis project Ga0189275, IMG submission 130329) | Marine microbial communities from the Costa Rica Dome - N19 A6 mini metaG | ecosystem: Environmental > Aquatic > Marine > Oceanic > Photic zone | place: Costa Rica: the Eastern Pacific...
CGAATATTATTCATTTCCCGACGCTGATGCCTCCGAATTATCTTCTTTCGGTACAAAATTGAGTACATAATTTACTAGCCAGTTACGTTCCACTTCACCTTTTAAGTACTTTTCTAAAATCAATGAAGCAACCGGCACGGCAGATATAGATGCGAAACCGGCATTTTCAAGAAATACAGTAACTACAATTTCGGGATTTTGTGAAGGAGCGAAAGAGGTATACCATCCATGTGAAAAACCAAAAGGATTCTGAGCTGTTCCAGTTTTTCCGGAAACATCGAATCCCGAAAAGTCTGCATAATACCGACCGCTTCCTTCTAAAACATTTCTTCGCATACCTTTCTTTACAGCCGTTAAGTACTCTTCTTTTACCCAATCAATTTTTTCTGTAGAAGTTATATTTTCTATTATCGAACCATCTGCTTTTTCTACTTCTTTCACAATGTGAGGCTTAATTTTATAGCCTCCATTAACAATAGAGCTAGTCATTTGGGCGATTTGAAGGGGAGAAGCAGAAACTAAGCCTTGCCCAATTCCAAAATTTAGCACATCACCCAAACCCCATTTCCTTTTTCCAAATCTTCTGTCCAAATAAGAACTATCAGGTAATATTCCTCTGTTCGCGCTAGGAAGATCCACCTCATTTGGAACTCCCAAACCAAAATCTTTAGCTAGCTTACTCCAAGTATTAAGTTGACCTGATGTTGCAATTTTATCCATCACACTTAAAAAATAAGTGTTACTAGAATGAGCAATTGCAGATTCTAAATTGTACAGACCGGGATCAGCAAGATCTTTATATGGACGTCCACGAATATAGTAGCCACTATTATAAATTTCAGTTTGTGGAGTAACAATCCCTAAATGTAAACCAATAATTCCCATTAACGGCTTGAAGGTTGAGCCGGGTGGCTGCCGACTTGAAATAGCTCTGTTATAAAGAGGGCGTGTAGAATCAGAATTAATGAACGCCCAGTATTCTTTATCAATTCTTCCTGCCAATTTTCGTACTTCATATTCAGGAGAACTAACTAAGGCAAGTATTTCCCCATTTTTTGGATTCATGGCTACAATTCCGCCACTTTTTCCAACCATTAATTTTTCAGCGAAAGCTTGTAGATCGGCATCAATTGTTGTGATAATATTATCACCTTGTACGGGAGCTTTAGCATTTTTTTCATCATTGAATTTTCCTAAAGACTGTCCAAGTGCATTTACTTTTAGATAGTTAATCCCAAGATCACCTTTTAAGTTATCTTGATAGATTAGTTCAAGTCCACTTTTTCCAATCTTATCTCCTAAGCGGATAGATTCGTTGTTTTTATAGTCTGATTCATCGGCTTCTCTTAAATACCCAAAAATATGTGAGCCAGTCATTTCTGCAGGATAATTTCTCTTACTATCAATTTGATGACCTATACCCGGCAATTGCCATAAATTTTCCTGGATCAAGGAGAATGATTTAAAATCTATATCTGAAATCAATTTGGAGGTTCTGAAACTTGAGTACCGTCTGGAATCTTGAACTAGTTCGTTGATAAGGCTATCCGGCTCTCCAAGTAAATTAGCTAAAAGCGGTATGTTACTATCTTCAAAATTAACGGGAGTTATAGTAACAGAATAAATAGGTTGATTATCAACTAGGAGTTTTCCATTTCTATCATAAATAAGACCACGAGCCGGATCCACATACTCTTGGCGAATAGAGTTTTTATCACCAAGCTCATCATATACTTCATATTGTATTATTTGGAGATAGAAAACTCTTCCCAGAACTACCAAACAAAGTATTCCCATAATCATTTGTAGAGCTAAAATGGAAGTTCTTAATCTGTTAGAGGAATTGGTCACTAATACTATTCTCCTTTAAGGATGTGTAAAATACTACCGATTACAGCAGTGTATAAACTACTTCCAAGTATCAATATTATGGGTGAAATGGGATATTCATAGATTTCTAAAAATGAAGTAAAACCCAGATAGAGAATGTTATGAATTACAGCGACGGATAAAATCATCACAAATACTTGCCAAAAAAGCAGCTTAATTTCCGAATTTCTAGATATAAATTTATAAGCGATAAACAGGGTAACAGTTTTGGTAAACATATTTAATCCCCATGTATCAAATAGTGCATCCTGGAAAAATCCTAACCCTGCCGCGAAAAGTAAAACTTCAAATCTCTTGTACTTTAAAGCAGACCAAAGGCAAAACACCATTAGAGGATCTGCTAGAGCGCCAAATATTGTAAGATATTGGAATAATAATAACTGAGACATTGCAAATATTACACCTATTGCAATATGTTTTAGGACGTTATTCCTCATTCGAAAATCTCCTCATACTGATTAAGGAGTTCAACAATTGATGAGTCAGGATAAAAATTAATCACAAAACCTTGAGATGCTTGATCTAGCGATGCAAAAGGTTTAATGAAAATTCGTTGTGTTTCTTTTCCTTCTTCAAGTTCTGTTCTTATCACAGATCCAATTGGTATTCCTGCCGGAAACTCATTACTAAAACCCGATGTAACAACAGTATAACCTTCTTCAACCGGAATGGTTTGCGGGATAAAGTCGAGTACTAACTCGGAAACACTTTCTGCATTCCATGAAACAATTCCGGCGGCTTGATTTTCCTGAATTAGAGCACTAACTCTGAACAAACTATTATTATAAGGTAAAACTTGTGAGTAGCTGTTAGTTGATAAAACTACCTTGCCTAGTAGTCCGTCAGAAGTAACCAAAGGCATGCCTTCCCGTATGCTTTGATCCAATCCGGAATTAATGGTTAAACTCTTATTTACACCGGTTAATTCTTTTCCGATAATAAGAGTAGATGTAAGATTAAATTGTGAAGAATCTCTCAGTCCTAATAGCTGCCTCAATTGAATATTTTCCTGTTCAATTGCTCTTAGTTTACTCAGTTCATCCTGAAGAAGAATATTTTGGCGTTGCAGATACGTATTGGTTTTTAAAGCTTGACGATAAACTCTGATATTAGCCAAAGGAGTTTGTAAAACACTTACAGTAACTGCTGAAAGTTGACGCAAACTATGTATACCACCTTGATTTCTGCTAACAGCTACAGTAACTGAAAGTAAAATGAGAAAGGCAGTAAGTATATAGTCTTTAGCTTCTCCAACTTTAAGTGTTTTAAATTGCATTCATTACAAAAATTAAGATATCACAGGTCGATAGTAATCAAGGTTTTCCAGAATAGCGCCAGTTCCTCTAACTACAGCTGTTAATGGATCTTCCGCAATATGAACAGGAAGATCCGTAGTTTCCATGATCAATTTATCAAGATTTTTTAAAAGAGCACCACCACCTGTCAGCATTATTCCACGATCTAAAATATCAGCAGAAAGTTCAGGAGGAGTTTGCTCCAACGATTTTGTTATTGATTCAACAATAGTATTCACAGATTCCGCAATTGCTTCACGAGCATCCTTAGATGTAATGTGTCTGGTTCTTGGAACTCCATTCACTAAATCACGTCCTTTGGTGATCATTTCAAGCTCTTCGTCAAGTGGAGCCGCAGAACCGATCTCACATTTAATTTTTTCGGCTGTTCGCTCACCAATCAATAAGTTATGATTTCTTCTGAAGTAGTTGATAATATCATCATTCAACTCATCACCCCCTAAACGGACAGATTGAGCATACACAATACCGGATAATGCAATTACTGCAATTTCAGTTGTGCCACCACCAATATCAACAATCATACTACCAACGGGTTCATGAACATCCAGTCCAATCCCGATAGCAGCAGCCATTGGTTCATCCACTAAATACACTTCTTTTGCTCCGGCGTGTTCAGCACTATCTCTAACGGCTCGTCGCTCAACTTCAGTAATTCCACTTGGTACACAAATAACCATCTGGCGGGTAGACGAGTACCATTTCATTTTCACTTTTTTGATCATTCCTCTGATCATATGCTCAGCAACTTCAAAATCTGCGATTACTCCATCACGAAGTGGGCGAACCGTTCGAATGTTTCTGTGCGTTTTCTCATGCATCAATCGAGCTTCATGACCGGTTGTAACCGGAATGTTGTTTTGGTTTAGAGCAACTATACTTGGTTCATCAAGAACAATTCCTTCTCCACGTGCATAAATCAGTGTATTTGCAGTACCTAAATCGATTGCGATATCGGTATATAAAAAATCGAGAAGACCTTTTTTTTGTTTATTTTTAGATGATGCCGGGGACGGAATACCGTAATTATCAGACATTGCCAAGATAGTAGATGTTTAAAAGTGCTGAGTTGTATATTTCGGAAAATACGAGAATGACATTGTATATGCGAAATATAATTTTAATGTTTGAAATGTCTTCTTCCTGTAAAGATCATTGCCATTCCAAATTCGTTAGCTTTTGCTATAACTTCTTCATCCCTTATACTTCCTCCGGGTTGAATAACTGCTTTAGCTCCTGCATTTGCGGCGGCCTCAATTCCATCAGAAAAAGGGAAGAAAGCGTCAGATGCAATTGCTGATCCTGCTAAATCCAATCCTTCTTTAGTTGCTTTATCTACAGCTATCTCTGAAGAATCAACACGACTTGTTTGACCCGATCCGATTCCAAGAGTTTTGCCTGCTTTAGCATAAACAATCGCATTCGATTTTACATGCCGTACAACTTTCCACGCAAACAAAAGATCTTTCATTTCTTCATCGCTTGGTTTTCTTTCAGTTACTACTTTAAAATCTGATTCATTCACCGGGCTAAGGTCTGTATCTTGTGTTAGAGTTCCACCAAATATAGAGCGGAAAGACTTGCCTTGTACTTCACTTACCTGGTTTTTGATCCTGATTAAGCGACGATTTTTTTTCTTCGTAAGTAACTCTAAAGTATCTTCATCAAAATCAGGTGCTATGATGATTTCAGTAAATATTTCATCAATTGCTTTAGCTGTTTCAATGTCCAATTTCTTATTTACAACTACAATTCCTCCGAAAGGGGAAACCGTATCAGTGCTGAATGCTTTTTTATAAGCTTCTTTGAGTGAACTGCCTATACCAACTCCACATGGAATTGTATGTTTGATGATGGCGCATGTTGGCTCATCACTTGCGAAAGATGATATTATATTTAAAGCACTGTCCACATCTATAAAATTATTATAGCTGAGCTGCTTTCCATGAAAACAATCAATGATTGAGCTTTGATCTCCGTAAACAGCTCCTTTTTGATGAGGATTTTCTCCGTATCTAAGTTCTTGAGAAAGAGGGAGTGAGAAATTGAACTGCTTAACAGGCTCTTCATCTACCAGTTCATTGAAGTAATTCGCAATTGCAGAATCGTAATCTGCAGTATGATTAAAGGCATCTTTTGCCAATGATTTCCTCATTTCAAAAGAAATACCATCGCCATCATTTAATTCTGATATAAAGGAATCATATTGTTCCGGATGGCTTAAAATACTAACATGAGCAAAATTCTTTGCTGCAGCTCGAATCATTGTCGGTCCACCTATATCGATGAACTCAGTGGCAGTGGCCGGAGTAATATTCTGCTCTTTAATTTTTTCTTTAAAAGGGTACAAATTTACAACTACAAGTTCGATGGGCTCAATTCCGAGATTTTCAATTTCATTCACATCGTTTTCATAGCTGGTACGGGCAAGAATTCCGCCATGTACAAAAGGATGGAGCGTTTTTACACGACCGTCTAAACATTCTTCAAAATTGGTAATCTCCGAAACGTCTTTCACGGGGATACCGGCGTCGGCTATTGCTTTTGCAGTTCCTCCTGTTGAGATCAACTCAACACCGCTATTGTGAAGCGCTTTAGCAAGTTTGGTAATATCCGTTTTATCAGATACAGACAAAAGAGCTCGATTTATCTTTAAGGATTCTTTAGGAAGTTCTGAAAGAGGTTTTAATGCCACAAGTTTAGTTATTTAGAGTTTGTAAATATTTTTGAATGATTTCGGGGAACAATTTATGTTCCTGCTCAAGAACTTTTTTTGAGAGATCAGCTACCGTATCTGATGGAAGAACTTCAACTTTCAACTGACCCAAAATAGGTCCTTCATCATATTCTTCTGTAACAACATGTACAGTACAGCCTGATTCTTTTTCTTTATTTTCGACTACAGCTTGGTGAACTTTAATTCCATAAAATCCTTTCCCACCATATTTAGGAAGAAGCGAAGGATGTATATTTAAAATCCTTTGATTATAGTTTTTTATAATTTCGAGTGGGATTTTTTTTAAATATCCCGCCAAAATCAGTAAGTCGGCATCCCATTTTGCCAATTGTTTTAAAGTATTCTTCGCATAACCTTCTTCGGACTCAAAGTCAGAAGGATTAGAAATTAAAACAGGAATATTGTTTTCTTGTGCTCTCTGTACCGAACGTACACTATTATTATTAGAGATAAAGCCCGTAATTCTTGCGTCAAGCTTTTCATCATTAATAGCATCAATAATTGATTGGAAATTAGAACCGGATCCAGAGGCGAATACTACAAGATTCTTCAAAAAAGTTGTTGATTTGATCGACGATTATTAGCTCCGTAAAGATACAGAATCTTTAAGTGTCAATCAGAAGATAAATGATTAACCGGGAGGTTTTTTTGCAAGTTCAATGTCTTGATTAAAAACCTGATAATTATTGAAGCTCCATGTAATCTGGAGAATGGTAATTCGGATTATTGTTGCTAACGGTATTGCCACCAGCATTCCTAAAATTCCGGCTACTTCAGCCCCTACAAGTATTATGAACAATATGGCAACAGGATGCATATCTGCCGAACGTGAAAATAAAAGAGGTTGAAATAGAATGTTATCCAGCATTTGAACAATGAAGATGGCGAGCATACATGCTAAGACCAAAGTAAAGTCTCCGGTTTCTATAATTGAAATGATGATGGAAAGTATGTATCCGATTATAGGTCCAAAGTAGGGGATTGTATTTGCTAAACCTACTGCAATTCCTACAGACAGAGAATTATCCAAACCTGCCACAGAAAGAGTTGCCCAGGAGCTTGCCGCTACAAGAATACTTTGCATTAATACACTTCTGAAATAAAGTCCCAATCGCTTCTCGATTTTATCAATAAGGGTAAGTGATGTTTCAAAATATTTATTGGGAATAAGTTGAAGAAGATCGCGTCGAATTTTAGAACCATCTTTCAAGAAGAAAAACGCTGCAAAAGGAACCACTAAAATTGCAGAGAATATATCGGTAAACACACCAACAACATTGCTGAAAACAGAAGAAAACTGGTCGAAGTCAAATAATGAGTTTAGAATTTGAGTGAGATTGTCACTCAGGAATCCTTCAGGTATAAATTCGTAATCATCACTAAGCTTAGTTTCAACTCTATTGGTGATCATCTCAATATTCTTAATATCCAGTTGGCCTGCCAATTGCACCATTTGCTCAGCTACCTTAGGTATCACTGTTGTGGATGCATAAATGAACACTAAAATAACCGCAGATAATGTCAACGTAATAGCGAGTGTTCGAGGCAGCTTGTTTCGTTGTAGCCAGTTTACAATTGGATCAAGCACATAACTTAAGATGAGAGCAAGAACCAAATACAGCACCAAATTTCCGAGCTTCACCATTATCCAACCAAGAAGTACCAAAGCGGCAATTCCGATTGCAAATTTAACGACTCGTTCTAAGGTGATGTTTTTCAAAAATATTTTACCTAAGTTTTATTTTGTTTCTAAAAGCTAATAAATATACATGAGAATCTTCAGTTTTTTGTTAATTGTAATCGCAATAATTATACCTGCTTCTTTAAATGCACAAGTTACCTATAAATGGCTGGATGTTGGTTCATTTCATAATTTTTATTCTAATATAGGCTCAGAAATTGAAGAGGGATTTAAAAGTGAACAGCAAGCAGGTTGGCAGTGGCCGGCAATTTATGAAAACCAGGATGCGCAAGTTTATAAAGGGTTATGGCTGGGAGTAGAAAATTATACAGATAGTTCTGGTGTTCTTTACGATAAACGAGTTGTCCATGTTGGTGGTAGACAAGATGGAGAAGGGGAATTTTTTCCTGTTAGTATCGAAACCAGAAGTAGATTTGAAAAACCATATGTGGGCGTTGATGGAAGAGTATCAGAAAAAAATAGTGTTGAAATTGATGAAATAGATCCGAATTTAAAAGCAGATAGGGAGATTGTTACTGTAACAAATTCTTTAATTGGTATCACAGTAAAAAGGACGATTAAGCAATTCAGTCTAAGCTATCACGATAATTATCATATTATTGAGTATGTATTTACTAACACCGGAAATACAGATGGTGATGAGTTCATCGAGTTACCGGATCAAGAAATAAAAGGGTTTATACCATTTTTCATCACTGATTTAGCACATGTAAAAGAATCAAGATATACTATTGGCAATGCAACAGGTTGGGGCGTAAATACTATGATTGATAGAAGGGGTGACGGTCAGTTTCCATTAGAGGAAAATAAATTCAGAGCACATTATACATGGCATGGAAAATTAGCTAATTTTGTTGAGTATGATAATTTGGGAGCGCCTATCATTGAGCCAAACTCACAGGGCGGATACTTATCAGCAGATGATACTACCGGAAGATTAGCAGCGTATCATTTTGGTGGTACGGTAACTTTACACGCTGATGTATCTGCTAGCAATTCTGATGATGATCCAAATCAACCATTTACTATGGATGAAGTTCATTCTGATAATAGTTTGATGTATTGGAATAGTGCTTATAATGAAAATAAAATGATTGCTGAGTACGACTTAATGTCGGAAGGGAGAGCAAATCCAAGACATGCATTTAGAGTAGAGCCAACTGGTTATGAAGGATTTACTAATCCTACAAATGATCCTGGTTTTTTTAATCATTCAGGTGGTTTTTCCTATACAAATGGGTATGGGCCGTATGACCTAGCTCCGGGTGAAAGTATCAGAATAGTTATTGCAGATGCTTCTTCTGGTATATCTAAAGAATTAGCTTATGAGACAGGCAAGAAATTCAAAAATGGAGAAATTTCAGCTGAAGTTAAAAATCAAATCGTTTTTCAAGGTAGAGATTCACTTTTTCAAACATTTGATAGAGCAATAAGTAATTTTAAATCCGGGTATAATATTTATAAAGGACCTCAACCCGTTTCAGAGTTTAATGTAGATATGGCAACAGTTGGGGCTGATTTAAGTTGGGAATATGATCAAAGTGAAAGTGATATTAGTGGATTTGAGATTTATCGCGCACATGAAAAGGTCGATAGTGCCTATACATTAGTATATAGAGCAGATCCTGATGAAAGGGAGATCAATGATAATGTTGATAATAGAAATATCAGCCCAGATAAATTTTACGCTGAAGCGCCCGTAGCAGGAAAAAAATATTATTACTATATAGTTACTGTAGATAAATCAGTAAATGTGGACAGCACAGGGAATACTCCAACCGGCTCAGTTATGAAAAGTAGCAGATACTATACTCAAACTTATGACCCCGTATTTGTTATTACAAGTGTTTCAAATGAAGACGAAACTTTATTACCGACAGAAATAAGGCTTAATCAAAACTATCCAAATCCTTTTAATCCAAGTACTACTATATCGTATAAGTTGTCTAATGCGAAGGATGTTAAGCTTAGCATCTTTAATTCGTTAGGACAGGAAGTTGCAACGCTGGTGAATTCAAGAAAATCTGCAGGAACTCATTCAGTAGTATGGAATGCCGCTAATTTTGCTAGTGGAGTTTATTATTACCAATTATCGAGTTCCGATCTGGTTTTGACTAAAAAATTACTTCTGCTAAAATAAAAATATGAAGTGTGTTTATTTTTTAATGTGTTCAAGCAGTTGATCCATCTGATTGAGTATGATTTGAGGCTTGTATCCTTTTCTTACTAAATAATCGAATATCTTTTTCCTTCTCTTTTCTTCTTCAGCACGAAGTAGGGAAGGTTTCTTTTTTTCTATTAGATGTTGAATAGATTCCAAGACTTCGTCTTGATGAATTTCTTCGCTTAGAACCTGCTCAATAATTTTTTTGTCAATTTTCTTGCTGAATAGCTGCGTGCGAATTTTGTTTGGTCCCCATTCATTAAATCGAAACTTATCGCGTGCGTATTTCTTAGCAAAGGCATAATTATTGATATAGTCTTTTGACTCCAATTCTGAAATAATTTCATCAAGGATTTCAGAATCATATCCTTTCTTTATTCCTTTTAGTCTTAGTTCATGACTCGCATGATCGCGTCTTCCCAAAAGCCTCAACAAATATTCTCTGATCGACCAACGCTCTTCATCTTTTGAAATCGATTCATACAACCGCTTGTCGAGTACATATCCTTTTTTAAGATTATGTTTAATCAGTGTAGAATCTGAAACACCAACTATAAATCCATCATCAGAATACAATGAATATCTAAAAGAATTCTTTTTTTGTACTTCAATTCTGTGAATTTTGACAGGAAGTTCAGGCTCTTTCTTCGAATAGGATTTTTTAGAGTAACTCATAACTATATAAATAAAAAGCTCTGTTGGATAAGAACAGAGCTTTTGAATTTAAACAAGTCAGATCAAGCTTCAGCTTTTTCTGGTTCCTTTTCTTTCTCTTTGGAAGCATCGGGAATTGGCTCATCCAGTTCTTCGCCACGAAGCTTAGCCCGTACAACTTTTTCGATCTTATCACATAACTCAGGATCTTCTTCCAGAAATTGCATGGCAGCATCCGCACCTTGCCCGATGGGCTCGCCATCATAACGGAACCAACTTCCACGTTTTTCGATGATATCGAACTCAACGGCAAGATCTAGAATTTCAGCAATTAAAGAAGTCCCTTTTCCATACATGATGTTAAACTCAACCACTTTGAAGGGAGGAGCGACTTTGTTCTTCGCTATTTTAACTTTAGTTCGGTTTCCAACAACTTCATCTCCCTTTTTGATGGCTCCGATTCTACGGATATCTAAACGAACAGAAGAATAGAATTTCAACGCACGTCCACCCGTAGTGGTCTCAGGATTCCCAAACATAACACCAATCTTCTCACGAACCTGATTAATGAAGATACAAGAAGTATGAGATTTACTTACGATACCGGTAATTTTTCTAAGAGCCTGTGACATCAATCGTGCCTGAAGTCCCATATGAGAATCACCCATTTCGCCTTCTAATTCTGCACGTGGTACAAGAGCGGCAACAGAATCCACAACAATAACATCAAGTGCTCCTGAACGAATCAGTGTTTCAGTAATTTCTAGTGCTTGTTCACCGCTGTCCGGCTGCGAGACTAACAATTCATCTACTTTAATGCCCAGCGCTTTTGCATAACGGGGATCGAAGGCGTGCTCCGCATCAATAAAAGCAGCGTAACCGCCTTTTTTCTGCGCTTGTGCAATTACCTGAAGTGCTAAAGTAGTTTTACCACTGGCTTCAGGACCGTAAATTTCTGTTACACGTCCACGCGGAACACCCTGAACGCCTAAGGCATAATCTACCATAATAGAACCGGTAGAAATAACATCCACATCCTGAACGGCATCTCCGCCCAATTTCATGATGGTTCCTTTTCCGTGCTGTTTTTCAATTTGCCCAACGGCAATGTCGAGCGCTTTAGATCTTTCTTTTGAGTCAGCCATGATTACATTTATTTTTGAATTTATTTACTACAAAGTTAACAAGGCAGGGTGTCATATCGTGTCATCTTCTTCTGCGAAAGAATATATGTTCGATATATGTAAGAAAAAAGTTTTTTCTAAACTTTTTTAAATCACAAAAAACAAACTACAACTAGGGGGGTGCGACAAACAATAAAGGAAGAGTGCGACAAATAAGAGGGTTATTTTGGCTTTTTTCGCAATGAAATGGGCTATTCTAAGTTATTTGCCAAAAGCAGCTTTATTTTATTTGGGTGAGTTTATCGCAGTTTTAGGGATATTTAATTTTTTAGAAAATGAATTTTGAAAGTGAAGCGCTCCACACTACTTCTCCTATTATTTCAAAATTATCTTTGCCGGGAGTGCCTTCGAATGGATCATAGCTTTTGTTGATGGATGATAATCTAACTCGACCATCGGGAAGCTTGCTTAGTAGTTTGCAGTAGATTACATCTTCTATTCTGACAATGAAACCAGGACCTTCTTTTATTTTTGTGCGCGCGGTGTCTACTAGTAGATCTGACCCATCATTGTAGACTGGTGACATGGAGTCGCCTTTGATTCTGAGCATGAAACAATTTGCAGGTGCAGCTTGAATTGTTTTGTTGAAGAAGTAACTTCTAAAGACCATGTTTATGGATTGCTCATTCTCGGCAATTAAACCTTGCCCACCTGAAGCATATACATTTGGATAGTATGGCACGCTTACAAACTCTGAAGGATCGAAGTTGTAAAGTTCAGAGTCTTCATGTGCCAACATTGGCACAGACTGTTCAGGCTTGTCTTCTATTTTGAACATCGGTCGATGATCCTCTGCCCACGTGGGCGCACCTTCTTTTTGTTCCCACCGTGGGACACTTCCCGACGTTGGGACAGATCGCTCATCTACTAAAACATATTTTGTATCTATTCCAAATTTGTCACCGAGTAATTCTACATTCTCAATTTTGATGCTGTAATTTGGTTTAGTCATTCGCATCCAGGTATTCCTAGATATATTCGTCTCCCTCTCGATATCATCATATGTGGCATCGATTCTCTCTATCTCTTCTTTTAAGCGTTGATTCGCTGTTGTTTGGCTTAGTGCCAATTAATTCACCGTGTTTAAAAATTAGTATAAATTTTGTCACTAATTACTTGACTTGGTAACAATTTTGTTACTATATTATTCGCAGAATGTATGAACAAATAATTAAGGATGCTACAAATGTCGGAAAATGGAAGGAATAAAACAACGCAAATCGCAATCCGAGACCTTACTGTTAAGGATAAACAACGGATTAGACAATTAATTAAATATGGTGATGTAGGGCGAATTGCTACAAAGTGCCCTCATGTCAAATATGACACCGTGGCTAAAACCCTGAACGAAAATCATGGCACTGATCATGAGCGTGTGTGGCAGGCGGCTCTCGAATATCTACAAAGCCTACCTAACATTGAGGTGGATGCTCGTCTCGAATCATTCATCAAAAAAGGAGTTGCAGCGTGAGGGGGCAATTAAGAATTAAGAATGAAGAATTAGGAATTAAGAGAGCAACGATTACCACTTGCTTTTCGATTGAGCCGGATAGAAAACGAATGTATTCATTAGATGTAAGTGGACCTTCAGGATTCATTTCTTTTGCCGGGCATTATATTTTTTCGGACTTCAGAATTAAACAGGTGGTTTTGGAAATGTTCAGAAAATGGTTTGGACACTGCCCCTCAGAGTATTGGTCGATGAATGGATTTATGGCGCAAGCTTGGGATAAAAGAGGTAATGAAATCACCATCTCACAAATCAATAATCAGGAGTAATACTCATGAGTCTTATTAAAGATAAACAACCGACCGCACCGCAGCGTGTGTTTGCTTCTGTGACCCGGAAAGCGCTGAGAGCGAACCCGAATACTAAAGCAGTTGCTGAAGAGCTTAAAATAGATCGGGCAACAGTGTACCGCCACGCCAAAGGGATGGACTTGCGTCTGATTAGATCGTTCAAAGATCTTGACTTATCTGTGAAGGATATGGTTCGGTTTATAGCTCATGAAATGAACCAATCGAATGCCTCGGTAGCTGAGAAGTTAGGCGTTACTCAAGCGTATGTTTCGGAGGTATTAAATGAGAACTGAAGCAGAGACTAAAGAGAAGCAACGACGCCAGCGCCAAGCCATGATTGAAGAAGCGATTTCGCTTGGTGTATTTGATGATCGGGAACACTTTAAATCATGGATGAAGGACGAGTTCAAGCTTGATCTTCCGGTTGATAAAATAAGTACTGAATACACGCTTACACCCAAGCAAACTAAGTTGCTTTTTATTTGGCTCAAGTACTTTACTGGACGTGGACAAAAACCGAGAGTTCACCGAGCAAAAGCGCGCATCACTAACGGGCAATTGAGAAGGATTCCTGAGCTACAAAAGGAGCTTAATTGGACGGATGCCGGACTGGCTGATTTCACCCAAAAACAGACCGGAAAGCGCAAGCTAATTCCTAGCCTTTTTAAGGCGGAAGCAACCAAAGTAATTACAGGTATGGAGCGCATCCTTGCCGAACAACCATTTAAAAAATAGAGCAGATAATGAACAAAGAAATAGAAGTATTTGAATTCGGAACTGACGAGCGAAAAAACCGAGCCTTAATTTTAGATTCTAAGTTAAATGACGCGCTCTTAGACACGTTTATTTTTAGCGCAGAAATGGTAGATAGAAAGCTTTATAAAGAGCTTGGCTTTGAGACTGCAAAAGACTACTTCCAAGCCAAGTCTGTTAGTTTGAGTAGTGCTTATAGGTACGCTCAAATTGGACGAACAATTAAGCCTTATTTATCTGAAGGAAATAATCCCAACGTTGGGAAGATTGTTGATATCGGAACAAGCAAGTTGGAACAGATTTTTAAGTCAGCTAGCGAACAGATACCCACGCTTTTTTCTGATGGAAAAATAACTCTTGGTGATGAAGAATATAGTACGGACGACCTTCAAGAAATTTCATTTCGAGAGCTTGATACTCGCCTTAAATCCCTCTCCAAAAAAGTAGCAAAAAACGAGCTTTTGGAAGAGCAGAAAAAGAGTGCAGAATTGGAGCGCGATGCTCTGCTAAAAGAGCAAGAGCAGTATAAAAAAAGAGATCAGAAATATAGAGAAGTCAGCGACAATTACGACGCGATTGAGCGTGACATTGTGGATGCTACCGAGGCATTTGCACAGGTGCAAAAATACATCACTAGGATTGACGGAAAACAGATTCCAATTGTATTGCAACCTAGGCTAAAAACGCTCATCCAAACTATCCAAAACGCAGGCGTTGATCTCGCTGAATTGCATATGGATGTAATGCTAAATATGGACGAGGAGCTTTAGATGTTAGCCCAGCAATTGAAGGACGAATATAGAGGACAGATTAGGCTTGCACCGCACGGCACTAAGCGCAAGGTAGCGGAAGAAATAGCCGAGCAACACGCTATGAGTGTGAGCCAACTTTATAGAGAGATTGATATCACTGCCGGGCAAAAGAAATGCGAACGCGAACCTGAGATTCCAACCGAATACATCAACTTAATTGCGGCGACTAAAACGGATGCCGGAAAGATGGGAATGAAGAAGCGATTTCTAACCACGGAAGATGCTATTGACTTATTGGAGCAAACCGACCAAATACCGAAAGGTTTGATTTCTGTGAGTACCGCAGATCGCAGAATGCGCGACCTTGGCTTTGCTAAGAAAAGAACCTACGAACGCCACGAAGATGACTATGTAAATCAAGTGCACCATATTGATTTTTCGAGAGCTGAATACTTTGATGTCGGCATCAATAAAGAAGGCGAAGATATCATTCGGGTGGATGGCAGAAAAGGCACTTATGATTATAAGAACAAACCCAAAGCTGAGCGTAAGCGATTGTGGTTGGTTGGCTACATTGATTCGTACAGTCGCGCATATATAGTTCGATATTTTGCAAGCACAGGCGAGAACATTGCTATGGGAACTGAGGCGCTTGAATTTGTGTGGCAACGTGCCGATAGCGATCATCCACTTTTGCACTTACCGGAGACGCTGAAATTTGACCAAGGTTCTTACGGAAAGTATCTGTTTCATCATAAGACATTTCAGAAAGAAACAGGTGTGAGGGTTGAATTAGCAGCAAGTAAAAGTGATCGCTTCGCAGACCAACAATCGCAAGGTAAAATTGAGCGACAGTTTAGAACTTTATGGCAAAAGTTTGAATTAAAAACAGCGCAGATTTTAGAGGCGAAAGGCGTTAAGGAAATCACGCTGGAAGACCTTAACGCTTTGGTGTACGACTACTGTTTAGAGTTGCTTGAGAAACGCCATCCGATGCGACCACAGAGCCGAGGTGAGGTGTACCGTTCAGGCTTGCCATTTAGAGAGCAACGAAGGTTGGATGTTTCCATTTGGGATATCCTATTTAACGAAGAGAGCAGAAAGGTTGGAGCTGATAAATTGATCAGCTACAAAGGCACTAAGTACAAAGCTCCATCCAAGTATGCGTATAGCCGAATATTTGTGCAAGAGACCAACGATGGAAGAATTCAAGGTCAGGATTTAGATAAACACGAAACCTTTGATCTGTACGAATTTGATGCGGACAATACCGAAGCGAGTAGAACGCACACAGAAACCTACCAGGAGCGCATGAGCAAAGTAGATCCGGAACTGGACGGCTCGAAGTTGCGACTGGTTGGAAACAAAGGAGCGTCTATACAACCGCACACCTTACCACCAATTGAAGTAGAGCAGGAAGCAAGCACACCGTTTGCTGATAAGAAAGTAAGTAAGCCGTTCACGGATTGGGATCTTGCGAAGATGGAGATATGCAAGGTGTTTAATTGCTCGTGGAATGAATTAGCGGACAGCGCTCAATCTATTTTCAAGCGGCTTTTTGATGCTGAACAATTGGATAAAAATACAATCGAAGATCTTTATCAAGAGGTGAGCTAATGAGTTTTTTTCCTGAAGCAGATTATACGTTAGAAGAGTTGCATGAAATGTGCGAAATCGATGACCAAGAATATTTCGACCTGAAGCAAAAAGAACGCATGGAGCAGTTAGGATTTATTGGAAGAGATCACTGCTATGATTTAAAACCATCCCTTTCAGCAATCGAAGAATTTATACAAGGATTACAATTAATCTACAATTAAGAAGGACAAATGAGTACACAACTAGAAATATTCGAACATTTTAAGCTGCGTAAGCCAGCGGATGATACGGAGATTCAGATCACCGAAACTCAAACGTATCATCGAGTAAAACAAACGTTAGAATCATTGATTCATGATGATGGTTGGAGAGCCTTTTCAGGACGAATCGGCTCCGGAAAAACAACTACTATAATTGGTGCGATCCGTGCGATTCATGATGAGCATAGAAATTTTGATGTAGTTGAAATTCTTTCTCCTGATCGGGAGAAAGTTGGTGCAGGACAAATCCTATCCTCTTTTGTTAGGCAGGTTGGTAAGAAATATATAGGCGCAGACTTCCCTTCCGGTAAAATAGATACAAGGTTAGCTCAAGTACAACGCATCTTGATGACTGCGTTCGAAAAGAAAAAGAAGATTGTTCTTGTAATTGACGAGGCTCAGGAGTTGAATTCTAAAGTGCTTAATACTATTAAAAGATTGAGGGATACAACCTTTATTAAAAGAGCAATTCACTTGCCTGTAATTATGATCGGTCAGCCAGCACTTGACCCGATGATTAGAAACAATGACGAGGTGAAACACAGAATACGAAGTACACAGTTTAGCTACACCCGTAAAGAACTGATAGGAATAGCTGAATTTCTTTCAAAAGGTTTGTTAAGCCGAGATGATTGTGCCTCAATTGTTGATGTAAAAACAAGTGAGGACGCCTTCCGGAACCGTCAATATCCTACGCCTTTAGAGCTTAAAAGTGATATTGAAATAGCAATGGAGAATGGATTTAAGCTAGGAGCTGAAAGCCTTGAGTTATCTCATTTTGAGATTAGAGAACTCAGCACAAAGGTTCCAAAAAAGGCTCGCAAAAAGATAGAGATTGGCGCTGGTATAGCAGAAGAAAAGATCAAAGGAATTGACTCATCAAAGGAGGCGTCATGAGTATGATGGGAAGACCTTTCAAAACGCTAAGAGATTTTCATGCTCAGGCTATTTACATACGAAAGGCAATAAACCAAGCCAAGCATGATGATGTGATTAAGGTGCAGTTTAAAGACAAAAAAACGTATGAAAGCACTTGTGAAAAATTGATCAAGGATTTCAGATACAGTATGGAATTAACAATCGTGGACTTTAAAGTTAGGGGGCAATTATGGGCGTACATACTAGTACAGCAAAAGAAAGCCGCTTGATTAGAGTCCTTCCTTCCATGCGATTGGTTGATCCATTCAACCTGAAACCGGAAGATATCGACATCAAAGATATAGCGCATCATTTGTCGAGGATCTGCCGATGGAATGGCGGAGTTAATGGTTTCTATTCAGTCGCGGAGCATTCTATTAAAGTAGCAAAGGCTGTTGCGCCTGAATATCAATTATGGGGCTTGTTACATGATGCAGTCGAAACATATATCGGTGACATTACCCGACCTGTTAAATCGAGACTGTGGGTGCGTGAATATCATACTTATGCAGGAGAAAGCGATCCAATCTCTTTTCGAGAAAAAGAAATGCTTAAAGTTATCGGAAACAAATATGGAATAGGCGATGAAGTTCCATTTGAGGTTTTAATCGCAGACAACGAACAACTCGCCCGGGAGAATTCACTGATCAAAAAAGGCAAGCTTTCCGGCAACTATCCCAACATTGCCGAGGCTCGTTTCCTAGCGGTATTTAACAAGCTGATGGAAGCACGAGAATGAAACTGCTTGCATTCATATCGATTGTACTGATTACGATTGTGATCCAAGCAAGCAGGCACTACAAAGACTATGAAAAAAACAAACCAAAGGAACAACATGGCAACTGAAACAAAGACAAAAAAGAAGACAAGCATACGAACAGAGCCGAGGAAAAAAGCCCATCAAGAAATCATTGAATTGGTGCTTAATCCCGGAACTCAAAAGATGTTACTTCAACATATTGAACAATTAGAAAAAAGCATGATTCGAGCTTCGAAAGATCTTGAAGATTTTGTTCTCGAGAATGTAGTTGAAGGTGTAATTGAAGCCGGTAACGCCAAGCTAGATCCATCCATGAGACAAACCAGTTTGCCTCTGTATAGCGCTGATGGTAAAACGCTATTTAGTATCAATCAGCAAATTAACCAAGGTTTTGACGGAAGATCTCTGCAAGCTACGGCTCTTATTTGGGACTTCATCAAAGAGGCTAAAAAAACCAAAAGTGTAAAATTTGCATTCACGGTTACAATGCTTGAAACAATGCTGTTTGGAGCAAGCCGCACCAAGAAGTTTAGGATGACTCCTGAGCTTAAGAAGTTCATGGCTATGAAAGATGAAGAGCTACCTGATGAAAGACTTATTCAAGCCAGAGACATCTTAAATGAATCTCATTATGTGAAGCGAAGTAAATGGTATTTCGGCATCAAAAAGTGGGATGAGAAACAGAGCGACTATATCACCCTTGAGGAGCATTTGTTTGGCACAGCTGGAGAGTAGAGCAAGAGCACACGTACGCTCGGTGAATGAAGCTTTGAGAAGGCAAGGCTTTACGGAGCAACAAATTGTTGAATGGTGGGAGCTGCAATTGCTTCGCCAAAAATTAAGGAAGGATAAAAAAAAAGGGAATGAAACTACCTCAACAACTAATCAACATTAATTACCTAGTGGCAGTGCCACTGATTGTTATGAGCTATCACATCTTCAACTTTTATGAATCGGAACCAGCCTTGGTTAGAGTAGGCTTAGCGCTGAGCTTTGACTTGATGGTGGTGCTTTGTTTCTACCAGTTGAAGAACCCGGCTATTGCAAACCACAAGCTTGCCAAACAAGCAACGTGGTGTACGCTGTTGGTGCTGATTGCTTTCCAAATGTACGTGAACATTTGGGCGTACTGGGAGCTGCATTGGTTCAGAGCGATTGTCTCCGGAATGATACTTCCGGTAACAGTAGCAATGGTAACCTTTGTGAGCATGTTGAGAGATCAGCAGACCGAGCTTGCCCAGGAGAAAGAACATCAAAAACAGCAAGCCAGGGAAAAGATCAAACAAATCTACATGGAAGAGTCAGGATTGCAAGAGCTTGCCAGCGAACGTCCATTTAAAGATGTGAAGGTTACGAAGCCGGAAGTGATCGATGCTTTTAATACAGATCCTGAAAACGGAAGAGATCTCTTTCTTGGATGTGCCAATATGAGATCGGTTCGCCGATGGTGGAAAAAACTAGAAGCCGGAGAAACGCCATGAGTAAAAAACGAGTGAAGGTAACGACAATTGACAACCGACCAATTAAACGAGTAAAGTAATGGCAATGGAGTGCCCGAAATGTGAATCAAAAGCGATCTGTGTAGATACGGAAGACTACAGATTGAATGCCAGTGAGCCTTTGACTCAAGTGCGGACGTACGCTTGCTCCAATGTGGAATGCTTACATGGGTTTCAATACAGATCCACCTATTTGAAAGAAACTGAACGACTGGATGTAGAAAAATTTATTAAACGCTATAACCGAGATCTCCGGGATAAACAAACCGGACAAACTAAAATGGAGATGGAAGATGAATAAACAATTAAGGATTAATAATGACGGATTAAGAATAGGCATAGCGGTGATTACGATATCGCTCTTGTTTATTCTTGGAATGCAGTGGGCAAAAACCGTTGACCTTGAAGAAGTAAAACGAGTAAATATAGCTGAGCGAGATAGCAATCCTTATGTAGCTAAGTTTGACGGATGTACATATCTCAGGTTTCCGCATACTAAAGAATACATCCATAAAGCGAACTGCTCAAATCCTGATCATAAAATGGAGGGCAAGTGATGATTTGGTTAATAGTTATTGGTGTAATAGGGTTCTGTAGCGGCTGGGCTGGTTGTGCGATGTTTGCCAGTGGTAAGATTATTGATTTGCAGTTTGAGATTCAGGAACTAAAATATAAAGAGAGCTTAAGCATGGCAGAACAACAGCTTCTTGGTTACAAACATTGTAACGAAGGATTTGATCTTGAATCATTAGTTGATTCAATGGGATTAAGATTAGAGGAATGGCAAATTTTGAAGCGAGACTTCCCACTAAGTCATTTAACTGAAGATGAGAAGGTTGATATAGAAGAATGGCTTGAACAAACATATGAGACGGAATGAAAGACCCCATCGACAAAGAGTTATTCAAAAAGTATATCGCTGAAGAGTTGGATAATGTTTCCGGTATGAAGAAACAGATCACCGATGAGCAGATCGATAAGCTGAATGAGAGCGACTATACCAAAGCGGAGATCTTAGTGACGCTCGAGGAAATGGAGAATCATAAACCCCTTCAAAAGAAGTACTTGAGCGTGTACCGCACTTTGATTAGTTGGATGCGCCTGAAGCGAAGTAAAGAGCAGCGATTCAAAGACAGCCAACTCCGCAGAATGGGAAGCACCGGTAAGTTCACGTATGAAGAGGCGCTGACTTATCTCGAGAAGAAAGGAATTGCCAAAAGCGAATTTGAAAACAAGTTCGATCGGCAGAAGGACCTGAATGGGAAGTACTACTTTACAATTAAGAATTAAGAATTATTCAATTAACAATTAGGAATATAGGAATTATGCCAGAATTAAGAATTAAAGCAACACAAGAAGTCCACTATTGGCAGGTAATTAATGTTACTGAAGAAGAGAAAGAATCAATTTTGAATCATGAAGGATCATCTACGCAAATTTTAGAAGATGCTTATGACGTATTATCTGAAAAAATTGATCATTCAGAAGTGTTTGATGCGGAATCGGAGTATTACGATTTAGAAATAGAGGAATTAGGAATATGAACCACTATGATCAAACAATGATTTTGAATGAAGTTTTCGCTGAGCGAGAAAAGCAAGATGAAAGATGGGGTGAGCAAAACCATGAGCCGATAGAGTGGCTTGGTATTCTTGGTGAAGAAGTAGGTGAAGTCAATAAAGCCTGTATCGAAACATACTTCCATTATGAAGGCTCAGATTCTGACTATTCAGAATATAGAAAAGAACTAATTCAGACGGCTGCTGTTGCAGTTGCTATGGTTGAATGTTTGGATAGAAATATGCCATGAAGAATAACGACACCAATAAACCGGAGCTGTTGCATTCAGTGATGGCTTACAAGAGTCAGGTGTTGAAGCATCCGACTTTTGTGGTGGTTATTACCCGAAAGGCGCATACGGGTTACGAATTTGAAACCTCACATGTTAACTCACTTAATTAAGAATAGGAGAATTAGGAATATGAATAGAATAATGATTGATATTGAAACAATGGGGAAAGGATCAAACGCAGCGATTTTAGCTATTGGCGCTGTGAAGTTTAATGATCATGAAATTATTGATCGTTTTTATAGTAGAGCAAACTTATATAGTTGTGAAAAACTCGGAATGGACATGGATGCCGATACTGTTTTATGGTGGATGAAACAAAACGATGATGCTAGGCTTGAGTTTACGGATTCAAACATTCAACCAATATCATTAACATTGATGGATTTTAGCCGTTGGTGCAATAAAATAGACGAGGTTTGGGGTAATGGTTCTGATTTTGATAACGTTATTTTAAAGAATGCTTATCAAAAATGTGAAATCAAAGCTCCTTGGAGTTTTTGGCAAAATCGTTGTTACAGAACAATGAAGAATATTCATAAAAATATAGAAGCTCCTGAATTTAAAGGGATAAAACATAACGCCGCAGATGATGCTCATAACCAAGCGCTTCATTTGATTAAAATTCTACAATCACTTTGAGCATCTTCGCAGACATAGAATCGCTTGAAGAGAAGGTTCAGAAGATTTTAGCTGAAGCCGGATCTTATTCCTCGGTGGATGACTTTGTGCGTACGTACACAAATACGATTATAGACTCGCTTGGTGACTTTAGCGCTCTTGATCTTAACCTGTTAGATGAGACTGGGCTTGACACTATTGTTGAAAAAGCTATCCGAGAAAATGCCGACCTAATCAACGTTGATCTAATCGAAGACATTCAAAGGTCAGTTAATGAAGTGATTGACAATAGTGTAGCCTTCTACCGAGAGCAAGGAATTGATTTCCCTAAACTCAAAGAGGCAGTTAATCGAACAGATGCCGCTCAAGAAATCACAGATCTCTTTACTACGAACATGGCTGAGATGCGCTCGGAATTGCTTGATGGAACTATTGATGTTTTGAAAGACGAACTTGCCCAGGGCTTTTTTAATCGTTCGGATCTTGAGGAGTTGATCTTTCAGTACGCCGATGGCAAGGCTCACTACGCACGCACAAATGCTCGAATGGTGGTTAGCAGTTATAACCGCATTGGCAGAGAGCAAGTGCGAGATAGCGCCAATTTACAGCATGGCTTTTATTATGGTGATGCCCGAGTGAACACGCGACCTTTTTGTTTGCGTTGTATCGGTAAAGTGTTTACTCTCCAAGACATCGAGCAAATGGATAACGGTCAATTGAGCCCGGTTAAGATCTACGCAGGCGGATGGAATTGCATTCATTCGTGGTTATGGGTAGATCCTGAATGGGACGAGGAGTTGAAGGATAAGATTAACACTGATCCGGTTGTTCCGGTTGAAGAAGGCTCGTTGAAGATTAAAGCTCCGAGCAATTAAGAATTATACAATTAAGAATTAAGAATATGGATGAAATAGAACATATAAACGAAATTGCTAAAGAAACTATACTCACTAGAGGTGAAGCTTTAGATATTTACGACTTAACAAATGATTGGAACAAAGTAAAAGAATGGGCGTTCATCGCCTCCTGTGGTTTTGCAGTTTGGAGATTAAAAAAAGCGATAAGAAAAAATGTAGATTCTAAAGCCATTTCAGAGTATATCAAGAGCTACCATGATGAAGTTCCTCAAAAAGAAATAGAAGAATCAGGCTTGGGAACTATCTTTAGAGGATTTCAAGAGATAATAAAATAATGACTCTAAACCAATCGATATTGCAGGCATACAAGAATGCTAAAGGCTCGGAGAACTTTAGATCGAGGTTTGATGATGAGCTTGCTAAAGCTTTGCAGAATGGACTGGAAATCGCTCTGAAGCAACGACAGATCCGCACGTTGACGGATAAGATTTGGTACACTTCTAATCTTATGAAAGGACGGCACATTAAAACCGAAGGGCAATGGTTGAAGATGGTTGCGCAGGTTACGGAGAAGTATTTGCTGGAGCAGGTGGATTCTTACAAGAAGCACCCGGGGAAAGAAGAGGTACTGATTGAAGCTACCGATATAGCGGAAGCTATTTATGGCAGAGGTAAAGTTCCGGAAAAAGTACAACCGGACTACGAACGTTATAATAAATGACACACCCCTGGAAGGACGCTAACTAAAACACTACAATTAAAAGGAGTACAAATGGGAACATTTAGCTTATTACAAATTATAGCAGCAGTCATTGTCATTGCTTTGGTAGTGAGTTGGATCATTATGCCTTGGAAAGTGCTTGGCATAGCTGATGACCTGAAAGAGAACAATAAACATCTCGAAGATTTGAAGAAAATAGAATTCGAGAAACTTCAGATCATGAAGAAAAATAACAAGTGAAGTAAAAGCTTCTTACCTTATACCTTCCCAAAATTACCAAGACTATCATACCGACTTTATGGTGTCGGTGTTCGTCATCCGTTTCGATCGGATGGAGATTCTTGGTAATCTTTGGGAGCGACCCGGCACCGATTTTAACTCCCAAATAAAACCAAGTATGCCACTCTCAAAAATTACTATTCAATATGGTGAACATCTTATTCGTATTTATGGATTGCCTGATGAACCAAAATTCGACGAATCAGACATTTCTAACATTCTCCCCAGCTGGACTGGACGACTTATTGAAGATCTTGAAATATTCATAATCAAATCCGACACCAAAACTATCAAAGCTTTAAATATTGCCGGAGTTTATAGGGTTCTATTTTACCTAATTGATAATGTTCCTACTTCACAAGAATATTTAAGGACATTTGAAAGATTCTTTATCGAAGAGGTAGAACCTGCACTGAGGAAGTATGGTTATCCTTTGGAGAATAAATCCTGCTGAGGCTTTTTGTAGTTCATGATAAGAATTTCCATGCGTCGGTTTTTAAGGTTGTGACGCATTCCAATCTCTTCTACAATTAAATTTCTTTTTTCAGCCTGTTCCAGTACAAAAGGATGATCGAATTCACTCATAGCCCATTTAATTCCTGATCCTTCGAGCGTATCAAATAAATTACTGGAGTTTTCCGGAGTAAAGCCTTGGCTGTAATTGTTATCAGTATCAAGATATGGAGGATCGGCATAGACAAACGCGCGATCTCGGTTTCCTTTTTCTATTTTGTGGAACACCTCTGTATAATCACTGCACATAAAGTCAACATCATAGATTTGTTCATAAACTTTTCGAAGCCTTGAGAGTGCCAGCTTCTTCGTATTTCGGGAAGGGAAAGAAAGCGTCTCCATTTTGCCTAAGTACGAAAAGTTACTAAGTACCAAGAACCGAACAGCTCTCCATACCGGATCTATAGGTACACCTGTCTTCCATTCCTTCCAAAGCTTTTCATGGATCGGTGTAAAGAATAAGCAGTCGTAAAGATCTTCCCATCTTCGCTGTATCATAATGAACAAGTTGTACACTTCTTCATCAATATCATTCAAGATGTTGAACTTGGATTTAGGCTTACTAAAGAACATTCCTCCAGCTCCAAAAAAGGGCTCGATGTAAAGTTCGTGTTTTGGAAAATATGGAATAATTTTATCGGCAAGTTTGCGCTTGTTTCCGAGTCGAGTTAAGATCATCGATTAATTTTTCTAGCAACCAAAAGCACTAACACTACCGCGATCAATCCACCTATCAGCAGGCTTCCCCACCACGGTATTTTGCGTTCGTACTTTACAGTCTCTTTGGTTTCGGTTATGGTTTTTTCTGCGACCTTCACCTCTTGGGTGTCGGGCTTAATTTCTGCGATCAATCGGTAGCGTTTTTTAGGTTCATCGACAGCGGACGACTTGTCCAGTATCGTGCGCGGTTTAGTTGACATGCCTTCCAACTCGGGTGACAATGTAGAATCATTTATTGGTACGATGCGAACCCGAAGGCGCTCATCCTCGACAAGAATTGAATCAGAAAATAGAAAAGGGACATCAAGGACATGCCCGTCAATTGGAACTTGCACAGCCACAGAATCAATGCGTTCAGTGCGTGTGGAGGTTATTTTCTCAATTTGGCGACACGCCGAAAATGTCACCACGGTTAAAAGTAGTAGTACGGATTTAGTCATTGGCTTGTCCTGCTTAGTTAAATTGGTTGGCAATGTTTTTTGCGGCACGGACGCTCACTGCTTTCATAATGTTAGCTTCCTCTTGTCTGGTGAGACCGACGAAGCGGTACAGCACTTTGTTAATCCCGACGCCTTGGTCTGTCAAGTAGCCGGCTATTTCCATAGCGCGATCTTCACTCAATCCCTCGAGAAATCCGACCTCTAATTCCACATCACCATTGCGAACGGCTGCACGAACTCGCATGGCTTCAAGCACTCCAATCTGTCCCATAAACAGCGTAACTCGGTCAATCGGTAATCCAATTTTAGCACGCTTCTTTTTGTGAGATTCGCTTTTGTATTTTCGAGATCTTGCAGTACCACCAGTTTGTTTATCGAGGTACTTTCCTCGCGAGGATCTTAACTGCATGATGCTCATCATCTGAGCTCCTGCGTAGTTTACGTCTTCGGTTTTCACCGCGTCATCCACCGAGGTTGATAAACGCCCAACTATTCGGTCGAAAGCTTTTTGGTCCAGCTCTAAATTAAAGTCGTTCAAAATCCAAGCCCTCCGGAACTTCTCACAGGAATGGTATCTTCCTCATCTTCGGGAACATCAAGATTCAATTCTTTGCGATACTGCTTCTTGCTAAGTGGAACGGATTTGTTCGCCTCGTTCAGCACTCGAACTCCGGTGAGCTTGTCTTCCTCACTTTCAATCACGAGATCAATATCACACATTAGCTTACCGCCCCAGTTCAGTTCAACAATAGGTAGCACAAAATGGCGCACAATTACACGCAGCGCTTTCTGCTTTAATTTCGTAGCTACATCCTTCCGGATTCCGTTGGTGGTGTACATGGCGGCGTAGCTTCCGTTCTTGCCCATGTTATCGGTGAGTGTCTCGGATTTAATAATCTTGGCAATGGCTTTATTCCATCGATCAGCCGAGCGATCGTATATATCCACGCTTCCGGATTGGTTTGCTTGGGGAAATTCAATCGTATCGTTTTCGCCCACTACCATTCGAGCATCCGAAGCGGCACTCATTACAGCTGCCTTCACAACGGATTCGCTTCCACCGGGACCAACTTTCCCAACGATCATTGGCTGAGCAAAAACTTCATTGAAGGCTGCGGCGTCTTCCTCATTGAAATATTTGAACACCGCGTATCGAATACACGCCAAGCCCACACCAAAATCGGTGAAGTCAATATCTTCAAAGCTTGGAAGTTTCTTTTCTGTGAAAAGCAACACCGAGCCTTTCTCATAGGTGTAGTAAGGATCATCGCCTAAGAAGAGCGTGTTGCAGTCATCGGTCTTGCTTTCCTTTTTGGCGTACAGCCAATCGCGCGGAACTACTTCATAGGTTGTTGGGATCTGATAGGATCTACCGCCAATCGATTCAACTTCCCACGCTTCCGGAGGAATGCTGATGGTACTGAAACCGTAGTAATGTCCATCGAGAAGTTCATCAACGAGTGCAAGCATATCCACTTTCTCGAAGATCTCTTTGAATACATCCGCTTGCTGATCTGCCGCCTCGCCGTCATCTTCTCTTGGAGTGATGGAGAAGTCGTTCCCGGTGATCGCGCTCTTCAGAGACTGCATCGCACCGGGGATCTCGTCATCGATGTTGTAGAAGAATTTAAGGATTGCGAACAAGTGAGATGGATTTCCCATTTGCGCAGCGCGGTATGCTTTTTTAAAATCCGATGGCGTAACGTGCTTACTTATTGCCGGGTATGAGCGGCTCTTTGAATTGGAAACCACCGTTCCGGTAACGCCACTGGCTTTAGCCTTGATGTTTCTTGGCTTTAATATGTTCGCTTTCATTTTCATCGTCGAGATCGTTTATATCTGCGTTTGCTGATAGATTGATAATTAACTTTTGAGCGCTTAAAACGTGCTCTTGATTTAGTTCGACAGGCTTCTAATGAATCAATTGCATCCACATATGGACCATCAGGATAATTTTCATGCTGATCTTTAGCGACTACCAAATCATCAGTCAATTTTGCTGGCCACAGTATTCGCTCCTTGTCGAAGTCAACCTGAAGACTGTCCATTCGCGCATATTTTTCTCCGGGATTTTTGTATGCACGAACCGGAAGGTGAACTCCGAGCTCTGCTTCCATCACTTCAAGATCTTGTTCGAATCGATTCTCCTGGTCGTAAGCATCTTCATAACCGCCATCTCGCAGACCCAGATACGCCCACTTTTGAAAGGCATCATACCATCGATCAATCACTTCACTCATTGCTGTTCCCTGCCGGCAGTAGCAATCTAAGATGTAGAAGTGCGAACCATCGTAAAGCATCACAAACCAACATTTATATGCCGAGCTCTTGCTTCTTCCCCAGGCAGGATCTAACCAAGTAAATACCGTAAACTCTCTTTCGCCATGTTCAAACGGCTTGAGATCTTCAGGTGTATAGCGAGGAAAGTTTTTGAAGACTTTACCGGGTGCGATGGGATTTCCATTCATCTCGCCTTCGTAGCGATACTTCATGGCAGCGCGTTCAGAATTGTACCAACGTGGATTGTATCGCTCTGACCACAAGTAGACCGTCTTTCCGTTTACAACGCGCTCAGCCTTAAATATGAAGCCTCGCCGAACTCTAAGTCCGTCACTGGTTGGAAGCTTACCACCGTTGCGCTTACATATCTTGGCAAAAAGTCCCGGAACAGATCCGTTCTTTTTAAACTCTTTGAAATCCTCTTCGTTTTCGTAGATCTCTTCAAAGCCCTGGTGAAGTGCGGAAGTCTTTCTTCCCATATTCCCGAGCCAAACTAAAGGACCGGTGATCGCTCCGTATAATTCTTGCACCACCCAATCCACCTTCTTCTTTCCGTTTTGTGGATTATAGGTGTCTTTTGTTTTTTCGAGATCATCAACCAGTGCGCCTTGCGGTCTCATATTCAGGAAGGTCATTCCCTTACCGGACGTGTCATCCGAGACGGCTTCAAACTGAAACATGTTTCTTTTTCCGGTAGCTTTACACGTTACTCGCGCTCGGTAGATTCCGTTGATAGAATCGTACTTCAGAACCTTGATGTCATAATCAGCTTGAATGCGTGGATTGTCCATCATGTCCATGTGGATGTAGTCGATGTGACTCCAAGCTCGAGAAACCTTTTCCGCGCCAAAGATCCAATATTGAATGCGCCCGTTCAGGGTTCCTTCCATTACATTGATTCGGCACTGCACCGACTTGGCATGTTCACGCGGACCATGTACAATGAAGAGTGCCTTTTCCGGATAATTCATCATCGCATCGAGATCGGCGTGGAACTCAGCCGAGGGCGAATCTACATAGTGTGGAAGATAGAGCTGCTTAAATTCTTCGGGATTGGCATTCGTTTTTTCGTGCCGGTCTTTGATGGCTTGTTTGGAGGTGTCCTGAAACGGCGAAGAAACACGGCTGAGTTTATCCGCATGCAGATCTAACAGCTCCGCTATTTGTTTGATCTCGGTTTTGGTTGCCATTACAGCTCTCCGATTTTCTTGGCAAGGTCTTGAGTGAATTCAAGGTTGATTGGTATTAGCTTTTGGAAGAGATCTTCGTCCTTCTCTCTAACCTTTGCCATGAACAAACCTTGCCCTTCAATCACGGAAGCAATGAATGCGAAATTCTTATCGAGTCGCTCGATGAGTTTGTTGTGCTTGCTCACCTGATCAATCTCTTTGGAAGTGAGGATTCGATTTTCTTCCCGTGCCTGGCGGTAGATCATACCAACCATCCAAGCGGCATCTAAGGCAATGCGATTTGGCGAAGTATGACGAAGCATTTTTTGATCGTCCCAATCACCTTCGTTAATCCAGTTGCCAATTGTAATTGCAGTTGGTGGTAATATTTCGGAAATTTCTTCCGCAGTCATTCCCAACATGACGTAATACGTCCAGGCAGACTGTTTTATGATATCGTTATATTTCTTTGGCACGGCGAAATTCTTTTCATTTTAATGCTCACCACTAAGTTCGCCAGCCCAGTCAATCATTAAAGGGAAAATAGGCTATTTCCCCTTTATCGAATTGCTCTCCTTCTCATCTTTGTATCAGAATTAAAAGCAAAGACCACAATGTCATTCTGTACACAAACTGATCTTACTAACCGAAAAGGCACGCAAGCCATCGCTGAGCTTACCGGAGATGAATCCGGTGAGACTGTAGATGCTGCGCGTGTTACTCTTGTGATTAATGAGTTTGCAGAGCGCATTCAGGTTGCTTTAAACAAGCAGTACCGAGGCATTGAGTTTGATGCGACGAATAAGTTTCTCAATGGCTTGAACATTGAAGGCGCTTATCTGTTGCTAGAAAAAGACAGTTACGATGGATGGAGCGAAGAGAACCGCGAAGACTGGAAGCTGTTAATGAAGGATCTCGAAAATATTTCTTCCGGAAAGGTCGATCTAAAGATTGAAACAGAAGAAGAGGAAGAAGCGACGGTAGAAGGTTATTTCAAAAGCAACCGTCGAGTCTTTAACCGCAACTCTCTAAACGGCTGCGGAGTGTAAGGTGATTAAAGAAATTCAAGCAGCGTTTATTACTCATTTTGAAACGGTTCGCGACGATAGCGATAACGTCAAATACCCTAAGGTAATTAAACCATACAGCGATGAGCTGAACAATTTAGGCAAAGTAAACACTACCCCTTCCATTTATGTGAACATAGCTGTGAACGGCGTACTTGAAGCTGATGATGTTACAGGCGCAATTCATACCGCATCTATCATTCCGGAGATTATCATTTTTGAAGAGAACAAAGCTTCTAAAAATGCAAAGTACACTAAGCTCGCTGAGTTGTTTGATTGGGTGTACGATGCTCTAAAAGGTGTAATCTTAACGATAGATGGCGTTCCGGTAAGCGTAGCGCAGCGCATTGTTTGGAAAGGATACACAGAAAATAAACCCGGCTTCATTGTTCTAATGCCCGAACTGGAGGTACACCAAGGATGAAAGGTTTTCAAATAAAAGCGATGGCTGGTGTTATTGTTCTTGAGATATTCGGTGAGTTCGGATGGTGGAGCAATTTAGAAGACTATCTAAGATGGCAAATTAAAGAGATGGGCGAAGACGCTCCTCTTCATGTGCGTATTGATTCTATTGGTGGAGATCCGCGAAGTGGCATTGCCTTGTATAACATTATTAAAAATCACAAAGGCAAAACTACCGCCTTTATTGAATACATGTGTGCAAGCTCTGCGACGCTTCCGGCATGTGCTTGTGATGAAGTGATCGGGAATGAATTCCCATTCGAATACATGATTCATGATCCGTCTATTCTTATGGATTGGGTTACACTTGATGAAATTGAAGGAGCAAAACAAGCGCTTAAATCTTCACGTGATGACATGGTTCGCGTGTATGTAGAAAAGACCGGACAAAGTGAAGCAACGATTTTGCAATGGATGAAAGAAACGAAGTGGATGAAGTCGGACGAAGCGAAGGAGCTTGGTTTTATAGATGAGATCCAATCGATTGATTCTACTCTTGAAGAAATGGTGGACTATGAATTAGCCGCCAAAGCGTACGCCGATGTGCGCCCCAAAGAATTTGAAATAAAAGGGCGTGGTAAGTCGCCTGAACCCTCAAACAACAAACAAATCAAAAGTAAAATGGAAGAATTCTTCAAAAAAGTAAAAGCAGCATTTGGCTTAGGCGACACGAGCGACGAAGCGGATGTGGTAATTAGAGCCAAGGAGCTAAAAGCCCAGGCGGATAAAGTAGAGCAGCTTGAAGCTGACAATGCTACGCTAACCAAAGAACGCGATGAAGCACTTGCAAAAGTTGCAGAACTAGAAGGCGAAGAGCCGACTGAGGAAGAGCTTGAAGCTGAAGCAGAGCAAGAAGTTGATGCACAGTTGGAAGCGGCTCTAAAAGTCTTCAAGATCACGGCTTCGGCAAAAGAGAATTACGCAGCTACCTACAAAGGTAAGCCGGAAGAGTTGAAAGCAGCTCTCGAATTGCTCGAAGAAGGTGCAGCTAAACCGAAAGGTTCGCCGAGTAAGCAAACTCGGGCGAGTGCTAGACCGAGTGTATCAAACAACAAAGTAAATGAGCGGTTAGATGCCCTCATGAAAAATTAATCAAAAACAAATAAGTCATGTTATTAGACGAACTAACCGCAATTTGTTATCCATTTACTTCAGACCGTGCAAGACTTGCATGGACTACGTTCATTGAGCATAGCAAATTATTTCAAGTACTCCAGTTCAAATTAGGCGCTACCGATGATGTCTATCGAACTGTTGAGGCAAACAACACTCCAGCAGGCAGAGCTGAAGGTGGAACGTATACAGGAACGTTAAATACTCCGAATGCGCAAATCGCAAGTAGCCTGTTATTTATGGGTTATAAAATCTTTGTTGATGAAAGTAGACGCAAGGATGCTGAGTTAGGGCTAAGAGATTTTGAACAGTGGTTAACTGATCAGATTTCTGAAAACTCCTATGCTTTTGCAATGAAAATGGAAGAGTATTATTTCAAAGGTCCGGGAACCGGAAATGTAATGAAGGGCTTGTCTCTCATCCTAAATGGCACTGATGATATTCCCGGATTTACAGGGCAAACAGGAGTTATAAATGCTGCTGATGCTTTAAGTGGTTCAAATGTAAGTTTTGATCTTGAGAATGAAGATAACTGGGCTCCATTTGTTCGGTTCTGTAGAAGAATTAAACCGGAAGTGAGAGGGGCGACTCATTGGGAGTGTAACTCTGACTTAGCTGGAATTATTTCTGCAATTGCGGATAATAAGAGAGTCTTAGGAAACACTGAGACAACGTACGGTTATGATGTTGAAACTTTTCTTGGGCTACCAATAATTGATGTTTCTTCAACTGCAATTGGTAACGATGAAGAAGACGACACTTCAGGCACTGCACTTGAAAACACAACTAGTTTGTATTTAGCTGCAAACGTGCAAGGTAGAAATCACATCAGAAGTAACTCTGGATTTTATGTTAAAAACATAGATGAAATGGAAGCTGGAGAGAAGATGGAATTTCTAAACGAAATACGTGGCGAGATCGAAATCAGAGATCATCGCTCTATTAGAAGAATAAGAAACTTCAAAATTAACGGATTATAAGGTTTACCTCCTTAATTGTAGCTAATGCCGGGAATTGATTTTCCCGGTATTTATTTCCCAACTATCAAAAAAACAGAATACCATGTCACAAGTATCGAGTGAATTATCAGCAAAAAAATCCATTAAAATCATTGAAAGCATTGATAATGTAGATGATCTAAGTGCTCATGTGGATGACGCTGAAGATCGAAAATCAGTTCTTGCTGCAAGCGATAAGCGTTTTTCAGAATTGACAGAACCTTCTGCTTCATCAAATGATGAAGATCCGAAAGAAGAAACTCCGGAAGAAACAGAAGATCCTTCAGATGATGAAGATCCGGAAGAAGAAGCTCACCCGGACGAAGTTGTAACGGACGAGCTGGTAACACCTGAGTTTTTAGCAGATGTTGCTGAAGTGGTAGAAAACAAATTAGCAGCGGAAAAAAAATTCAAAGGTGAAAATGTAGATCACACGGTTACAGAGTTGAAAGAATCTCACAAGGCTTTTGAAAAGTCTACCGATGTTGAAGGCGAAACCATCCGATTCTCTGAAGAGAAGTTCAACGCATTCCGCAAGGCAGTGGCTAACCAAGCGAATGCCGATCAGCAACGCCGAGGATTATCTCAGCCTAATGCAATAGACAAAGCGTTGTTTGATCTGCATAAAAAATTGAACGGTTAATCTGAACTTTAGCAACTGATGAAAGAAGACGGATTCATATCATGGCTAAAACAGCACTCTTATGCGATAGTCATCGCAGTGCTGTTAATAGTGAGCAATTACGGAGTTAACAACTACCGATTGACTTCAGTTGAAAAAGATCTGCAAGCTATTGAGCTAAGGCTTAATGATCTAGAAGCTGATTTGCTTGCTGTTCAATTAAACTACGCTGCTGATATGGCGTCCATTCGTGTTGCTTTGGAGAGCATACAAAAAACTCAGGAAGGTTTTGCTCAGGACTTTAAAGATCAGGCAACAAGGACAAAGAATTTTTATGAGAAATACGGCAAAATTCTAAATCCGGAAGGCAAGTGAAATGAATTGGATTAAGGACTTTTTAACCCGGAAGAAAACACCACTGTTCTTTGTGATCATCATCACAATTGCAGTGATCTCTATTTGGTGGACGTTTACCACGATGCTCGAGCTTTCAGGATTTGCCGCTGCCTTTGGGAAAGCGGTTATAGGAATCTCTTTATTCTTTGCTACTGATCAGTGGCTTTTAAGAGACATAGAAACAATAAACGAACTAAAAAAAGGAAACACAGCATATGCGATCTTCATACTTTCGTACGCTCTTATTCTTGCTGCCTGTATTGCTAGTGCTTAGCACTGGTTGTACTGCAAGCCCGAATCTCGAGCCCGTAACAAACCAAACCGAATTAATTATTACAAATGAGAACACCGTGGCGGATAAAATGCAAGAGGATGTGAGCCCGGCACATTTGACTCTTGCAGGATCATTTGTAGGAACCACCGAATTGACCGGAAATAATGACGGCTTAGAAGTCGAGCAGTTTCTTGGTGCGGTTGGATTAGCCAAAGGGAATCCTTATTGCGCTGCATTTGTAAGCTATATACTTGATGAAGCGCCCGGAATAAAATCTCCTACAATCAGGACGGGTTTAGCTTCCAAGTTTATAACTGACTCCAGCATCGATGCGAAAGAAGTTCTAAGAGGAACGGAGGCAATTCCCGACGGGACCATTGTGATTTGGCAGAAAGGAAACACCATTTTCGGTCATGCCGGCTTTGTAGAATCGCAAGTGTCCACCAATCAATTCACAACCATTGAAGCCAATACCTCCTCGGGGGTGTATGGCAAACAAAGTGATGGCGACGGAGTGTGGCGAAGGCAGCGCTCCATTATGCCCGGTAACTATTTCAGAATCACCCGATTTACTCGGGTGGTTTATAACTCTTAAGTAGAAAGTAATGAAGCACTGGAAAAAGGCAATAGAATGGAGCCCTGATGCAGATGCAGGAACTCCAGTTTGGAATGATTTCGGCGAGATTCATTTAGACTCATCTCACAATCCAACAACTGCGCAGGAAGAAGCTAGTTCCGGAGCGGAGTTGTATGCAGGCACACAGGATGTGTACGATATGCGATTTTATGATGAGTCTCAATTTGATGACTTGAAAGCAAAGCAAGACGCGGAAGAAACGGTAGATCTTCGATTTACAAGTTCGCTTGGCTCTGAAGCACAGGAAGTAGAAAAAGGATTTTCGGTTATCGTAAATAAAATTAAATCATTTAATCCTCGTACTCGCCAAGCTTACGCTGCGCGCTTTGTACGAACATTCATTTAGAATATTATGGGAAAGTACTGGCAACAATCAATTGGGTGGTCCGAATCAGGTGAAGACACTTACACAGATTTAGGTAAAGTACACAACGAAACGGCTCACAATCCGGCAACTGCTCAAGAAGAGGCTGCTTCCGGAAAGGAATTATATGCAGGTCTTCAGGATGTGTATGAGTGCAAGTTCTATGACGCAAGTAAATTTGCTGCACTAAGAACAGAGATGCTCGCCGACAATGTGGTAGATCTAGAGTTTACCGATGCGGAAGGGAGCACTGAAAAAGAGCTTGGCTTCTCTGTGATTGTTTGGAAGCAGAAGAGCTTCAATCCAAGAACGCGACAGGTTTTTAATGCTAGGTTTGTAAAGTCTTCTATTTAAATGAACATATCAGGTGCTAACAAGGTCATTTTATATAATGTAGATACCGATGAGAATTTAACATTCTCAAAGATCTCTCCGGAGAGCAAGTATCTAAAACAACCATTACATGAGGAAGACCTTGATGGCAATCTGGTTCATACAGAAGATAAATTTAACCTGACACTTGTTCTCTTTGATGAGGTTGATGCAGCTTCACTACAGGCAAGCATTGAAGCCGGGAATAAATTTAGAATTGAAGTGATTGGCTTGGGTGAATTTATAAACTGGAACAAGCCAAGTAAGCTAATTTTTGATGAC
>Ga0189275_100287_pt1 | contig 35795 bp, 30 predicted proteins | sample N19A6minimetaG_FD_130329 | JGI IMG/M metagenome (GOLD analysis project Ga0189275, IMG submission 130329) | Marine microbial communities from the Costa Rica Dome - N19 A6 mini metaG | ecosystem: Environmental > Aquatic > Marine > Oceanic > Photic zone | place: Costa Rica: the Eastern Pacific...
GTTCGCCTAAGATGTTCGTATAACATCCAATTATTTTTGTAAGGAATTGCTTCCTAACCTGTCTTACAATAAAACATCACCACCTATAAATCAATTAAATTATGGCAAAAACAAAATTGTTAGATCAGGTTAGACAAGAAATAAGACGACGAAACTATAGCTATAAAACCGAACAGGCTTACATAAGTTGGATTGTGCGGTTTGTGAAGTATCATGGAATGGTACATCCGAAAGAACTGGAAGACCGTAATGTAGAAAACTTTTTAAATCACCTCGCCAACAGCCGAAATGTTGCGGCTGGAACTCAAAATCAAGCCTTATCGGCGTTGGTGTTTTTATACAAAGAAGTATTAGGAGTAAAAGTAGTAAGCCTAAATAACCTGCAGCGTGCAAAAAAACCTAAAACACTACCGGTAGTACTTTCGATAGAGGAAACCTCCAAATTATTTGAACACTTGGAAGGCATCGCTGGCTTAATCTGCCAATTATTATATGGAAGTGGACTTAGAATATCGGAGTGTTTAAGATTGCGTGTGCAAGATATCGATTTTGATTACAAACAACTTTGGGTACGCTCAGGCAAGGGCCTAAAAGACAGGGTAAGTTTATTGCCGCAAAAATGCATCCCCCAAATACAACTTCAAATCGAAAAAATAGCCGCACTTCACAAAAAAGATCTTGCAAAAGGATATGGAAGAACGTTGTTGCCTAAAGCGCTTTCTGCAAAATATCCGAATGAAAATAAAGAGCTTCGATGGCAATACTTATTTCCATCAACAATGATTTCTGAAGATCCCAGAAGTAGATTAAAACATCGTTACCATCTTTCTAACCGCTATGTCCAAAAAAAACTTAAAGAAGCCGCAAAAAAAGCAGGCCTCTCCAAAAAAATTTCCTGTCATACATTACGGCATTCGTTTGCAACTCATCTACTACAAAATGGCTATGACATCAGAACAGTACAAGAATTGTTAGGTCATAAAAACCTAAAAACAACCATGATTTATACGCATGTACTAAATAAAGGAGGAAATTACATCAAAAGTCCGGTAGATAGCATTTGAGTGGAAATCGAAAGCCTCTCTCCCAAACAATTCTAAAATTAAAATAAGCCCAGAAGCGCCCCTCCTTAATTAAGGAGGGGCGAACTAGCCAGTAAGTAGAATATGAGCAGACGTTGGGGAGGTCGGGAATGGCAAGGAGCGAAGTTGTGTGTTTGGGATCATTTGATTTTTGCTCAATCGTCAGTGATTGATAAACTCATTTCAACACCTCGTAAACTTCTACCCCAACTTATCCAAAAAGTCCAGCTTCTCCCACGGAAACTCTTCTCTTCCAAAATGCCCATAAGCAGCGGTTGGCTTATAAATTGGTCGTTTCAGATCAAATCGAGTAATAATTCCTTTTGGCGTACAGTCAAACGTTTTTTCTACTAAAGCGGCTAGTTCAGCGTCGCTCATCTTTCCGGTTCCATAACTGTTTACGTTAATTGAAACGGGCTCTGCCACACCAATAGCGTAGGCTAATTGCACAAGACATTCATCAGCTAAACCGGCAGCAACTAAATTTTTGGCAATATGGCGGGAAGCATAAGCCGCACTTCGATCTACTTTAGAAGGATCTTTTCCGGAGAAAGCACCACCACCGTGAGCTCCAAATCCACCGTAGGTATCAACAATAATTTTTCTTCCCGTTAACCCGGTGTCACCATGTGGACCGCCGATCACGAATTTTCCTGTAGGATTTACATGATAAATAGTTTCATTATCCAGTAACTCAGCAGGTATTACATTCTTGATGAGAATATTTTTAATGTCTTCATGAATCTGAGATTGCTCAACCCCTTCATCATGCTGCGTTGAAAGAACAATTGTGTGAATACGTTTTGGCTTTCCGGCGTCATCATATTCAATAGTAACCTGACTTTTGTTATCCGGACCTAAATAAGGCATTAGATCTGTTTTTTTGCGGATGCGAGCTAGTTCTTTCAAAAGATCGTGAGAAAACTGAAGCGGCATAGGCATATACTGAGCCGTCTCTTTGTTCGCGTAGCCGAACATCATTCCCTGATCCCCTGCTCCTTCACGATCAACACCTTGGGCAATATCAGGACTTTGTGTATGAATTGTTGACAGCACACCACAACTTTCAGAATCAAAACGATACGAAGCTTTGGTATAACCGATTTCTTTGATTACCTCGCGTACAATTTCTTGCACATCTACATAAGCATCGGTAGTTACTTCTCCTGATACAACAGCTAAACCGGTGGTAACTAGGGTTTCAACAGCAACTCTTGATTCGGGGTCTTGCGCCAACATGGCGTCTAAAATAGCATCTGAAATTTGATCGGAAACTTTGTCCGGATGTCCTTCTGATACGGACTCTGAGGTAAATAAATTCTTCATTCTTGTATATAATTAATAAGGTACTTTCGGTTACGAAGTGTGCAAAAGGTAAGAAGATTTAAACTTTAATAAAGCTTAAGAGTTGAACAAATCTTTACCGTCTATTTTTCTCTCAATTCCTAAATATTGATACGACTTTGTCGTGGCTACACGACCTTTTGGAGTTCTCTGTAAAAACCCTTCCTTAATTAGATAAGGCTCATATACTTCCTCGATGGTGCCTTTATCTTCGCCAACGGCAACGCCTAAAGTTCCAAGCCCAACCGGACCGCCCGCATAATTCTCTATAATGGCACGGAGCATCCTTACATCCATCTCATCCAGCCCGTTAGCATCTACATCTAGAGCATTTAAAGCTTTGTCTGCAATTCTTTTGTCTATTTCTTTCAGGTTTTCAACCTGTGCAAAATCTCGGGTTCTTCTTAAAAGTTTATTCACAATTCTTGGCGTTCCGCGACTTCTACGGGCAATTTCAAAAGCGCCTTCATCCGTAATTCCAAACTTCAAGATACTTGCGGTTCTTAAAGCAATGTTATGCAACAGTTCCACTTCGTAATAGTCCAGTCTCATATCAATTCCAAAACGAGCGCGAAGAGGAGCTGTTAACATTCCTTTTCTGGTAGTAGCCCCAACTAAGGTAAATCGGTTTAATTCAATTTGAATACTTCTGGCATTTGGACCGGAATCAATAACAATATCCAGTTTAAAATCTTCCATCGCTGAATACAAATACTCTTCAATAACCGGATTCAGCCGATGAATTTCATCAATAAAAAGTACATCGCCGTCTTCTAAATTGGTGAGCATTCCCGCAAGGTCGCCCGGTTTCTCCAAAACAGGTCCGGTTGTAGGGCGAATATTTACACCCATTTCCTGAGCAATAATATGAGAAAGAGTGGTTTTCCCTAATCCAGGAGGCCCTGAAAGAATTACATGATCTAGTGCATCACCTCGCTGCTTTGCTGCTTTGATAAACACTTGCAGGTTTGAAATAGCTTTATGTTGCCCAATAAACTCATCCAAGCTGGATGGACGCACTGAGTTCTCAAATACTTCTTCTTTTTGATCCGGATTTAAAAGGGGATTTTGCACAGAAATTGGGTGTATATGTTTACACTAACTTTAAAGAATTATAGTTAGTTTATATGCTAAATGCGTATTGAATTTTGTCTGAATATATGAAAAACAATTCCTACTCCCCTGATGAACTGGATTACGATCCTATTGAAAATCAGAAAAAAAGACGTGGTAAGAAATTAGCCAACCTAAAAAAGAATGAAATCCTAAAGGAGAAAGGTCTCCATAAAGACTTGAGCTCAAGTAGCTTAAAAATTTATGGAAGCGACTACTTTTTTAATTACGAACTAAGCTGGTTGAAGTTTAATGAGAGAGTATTGGCTGAAGCTCTCAATCCAAAAAATAAGCTATTAGAGAGAATTAAATTTATAGGAATTGTTTGTTCTAATCTGGATGAGTTTTTCCAGAAAAGAGTTGGCGGGCTTAAAAGACAGCAATTGGCAGGGGTAAAAACATTATCGGTAGATGGGATGTCACCCTCCGATCAGCTAAAAGAGATTCGACACGAAGTTCTTAAAATGATTGAGGCTTACAGAGGCTGTTTTTTTGACGACCTTGTCCCGGCAATGGCTGAAAAAGGAATTCATATTAAAGAATATTCCGAACTGACTAAGTATCAGAAAAAAGTGAGTGATCGCTTTTTCCAAAAACAGATATATCCAATTGTAACGCCGCTTGCAGTTGATGAATCGCACCCGTTTCCTTTTATATCTAACCAAAGTTTATCGTTTGCGGTAGAACTGCAAAACCCAAAGAATAAAGAAAAGTTTTTTGCCAGAATTAAAGTGCCGGCTAACCGTCCGCGCTTGATACAAGTACATCGGCGAGGTAATAAAGCAATTTTAGTCCCAATTGAGGATTTGATTCGCACAAAAATAGATCAGTTTTTCCCGGGGATGGAGGTGCTTTCTGCGCATATGTTCAGGGTTACAAGAAATGCGTCTTTAGAGCGTCATGAAGAAGAAGCGGATGATTTACTTGAAACGATCGAAGATGAAATACGGGAACGTAAATTTTCGGAAATCGTAAGATTAGAGCTCGAAATTGATACTCCAAAACATATTAAAAAATACCTTATCAAAAATTTAAACATCAACTGGAATGATGTATATGAGATGAAAGGTACAATTGGTTTGGTAGATGCAATGCAAATATCAATGCTTTCCGGATACCCAAGATTAAAAAGCCGCACCTGGAATCCGGTTTTACATCCTGCTCTAAAGCATGAACTGGATGAAGAAACGCCGAGCTTTTTTAAACTGATAAGAGATGGAGACTTTATGGTTCACCATCCCTATCACAGTTTTGCACTATCAACACAACGGTTTATAGACGAAGCGGCTAAAGATCCTCAGGTTCTTGCTATAAAACAGACGTTGTATCGTACTTCCAAAGATTCTCCGTTGATGCATTCTCTTATGCACGCTGCCGAAGAAGGAAAGCAAGTAGCAGTTCTTGTAGAGATTAAAGCTCGGTTTGATGAAGAACGAAATATTACGTGGGCTCAAAAACTGGAAAACTATGGTGTACATGTAGCATATGGGATTCCCGGATTGAAAATTCACACCAAAGTAACAATGGTTGTACGTGAAGAATCTGATGGTTTACGAACATATTGCCATATTGGAACCGGAAATTATCATCCTGACACAGCTCAACTTTATGAAGATCTTGGCTTGTTTACATGTGACGAAGTAATAGCCTCAGATATAACGGATATATTTAATTTGCTGACGGGATACGCGCCTGACCAAACATTTGAGAAACTGATTGTAGCTCCTAAGCATATGCGGAATCAGATTACTGAGATGATCGAGTTTGAAACAAAAGAAGCAAAAGAAGGGCGACAGGCTCGAATAATTGCTAAAATGAACAGCCTGGAAGATCCACTTATCATACAAAAGTTATACGAAGCATCACAGGCAGGTGTGCAGATAGATATGATCGTTCGGGGAGTGTGCAGACTAATTCCAGGCAAGAAAGATCTAAGTGAAAATATTAAAGTTCATTCTGTGATAGGAAGATTCTTAGAACATTCCAGAATTTTCTACTTTAAACATGCCGGAGAAGATTTCTATTCAATAGGATCAGCAGATTGGATGCATAGAAACCTAGATGCGAGAGTTGAAGCGCTTACTCCGATTGAGGCTCCTAAGCTTAAAAAATACCTTCAATTTATTTTAAACGTTTACTTGCGTGATAATATACAACGGTGGATACTTAAAGAAGATGGAAATTACGAAAAAGTAGAACGACTAAAAGGAAACAGAAAAGTGGCTACTCATAAAGTTCTGATGAATCATACCAGAGATTCTGATAATCCCATTCCGATGGATGATTAAGGATTGCTAATTACTTTCAGTAGGCTGCTCGCCATCAATTTTTCCTAGATCATAGCTCAACTTTCTGTAAAGTACAAAAGCCGGTTTTCTAAATATTCCGTCTCTATTGTAAGCTTCGCCAATTGCTACAAGAGCTTTTTCGGGCTCTTCAACATTTATATATGCGTTACCAAGATACCAATAAGCTTTTTCAGAAATCATCCGATTTTCTTTTGATCGCTCTGCAGCTTCTTTAAAATTTAAAATAGACTCCTGATATTCTCCGTCATTATAATGAATGATCCCTTTGTTCAAAAAAGCCTTTGAAGCATAAGGTTCTTCGTTATAGTTCGAAATCACAGCGTTAAAAAGTTCTAAAGCCTTTTCATTATCTCCTGATGAAATAGCCGCAAAACCTAGATTAAGTAATGAATCAGGTGGTGTTATTAAATTATTTTCGGAACGGATACCATCTGCAGTTTCAATTTGTTCTAAGGGAATATCTGCAACAATAAACTCATTCAGAGAAGTTGGAGTTTGAACTCGGAAGAATTGAACCAAACCTACAATAACAATAACCGCAGCTGCTGATGCGTGCCAAATCCAGTTTGGAAGTGAATGAATTTTGGTTGGCTTTGCGTTTTCTGCGGCTTTCTTTTCAAGAATCTTTTTAACTCCAACTTCCAACTCTAAATGATCTAACAGAGTCGGATCTTTGGCGAACTCATTCCACAATGCTTCAATCTCATTTTCACTTAATGAACCTTTAACGTAAGCATCTATCTTTTTATAAATATCCCGTTCTCTTGAGCTTTCCATAACGTACCTAAATTAAATTACAATGTATTTTTAATACATTGTGTTGTGCAAAAAGTAAGACAGTTTCAGAGGGCATTCCTTACATTATTTATTAATATTTTTTTCAAAACATTCTTTAAGCACCTGAATAATGCGATGTTTCTTAGTCCAGGCATTGTTAACGCTAATTTCAAAATGCTCTGCAACTAAAGCAGTGTCACTTTTTGGGTTATCAAACCAGTAAGAAATATAATTAAATTGTTTCGGCTTAAGAGTATTAAAACAATGAGATAAAATCTTTAATTTTTCTTCTTCTAAAAGGTTATTAAGCTGGTCTCCTTCTTCAGAGTAATGATTGGGAACAGCTTCATAATTTATCTCTTTCTGCTTATTTTGGTGTTTAAGATAGTCGTGCTTGGTTGTCGTAAATAAATAATTTATAACCAAATCAGGATGTTTCAACTCATTCGATTTTATTTTTTCAACGGCAAACATAATCGCATTTTGAGCAGAATCTTTAGCATCCTCAAGAGTAGCATCTAAACGTACCAACAAAAATTTAACCAATATCTTAGAAAGCACATCATAATATTCTTTGAGTGTGTTTCTGTCGTCATTTATAACGGCGTCTACAAATTTTGGATAATCCATAAGTTAGCGTTTATCTATACTCTTAAAATAAGCGAGATTTTGAAAAAGAAAATGAAGAATTTTATTTAATAACCAGTTAGTTTCTATTCGTGTATCGCGTACAGCTAAATAACTTCGAAGGTCCACTGGATCTATTGCTATTCTTTATTAAAAGAGATGAATTGGATATTTATGATATTCCAATCTCTTATATAACCCAACAGTATTTAGAATATGTAAACCTGATGGAAGAACTTGATTTAGATGTAGCGAGTGAATTCATTTTAATGGCAAGTATGTTAATGTCTATAAAGGCTAAAATGATGTTGCCAAGAGAAGATGAAGAAGGAGAGGAAATTGATGAAACAGATCCAAGATATGAACTGGTTCAAAAACTCCTGGAATATAAACGGTATAAAGAAATGGCTGTGAAAATGGCCGATATTGATGAAGAGACCAGAAAAAGATATAAAAGAGGATATCCGGATGCAGATGACGTTGATCAACAAGCTACGGGGGAGGCTCTCAAAGAAGTTACCCTTTTTGATCTGATTTCTGCCTTCAGAAAAGTATTAACAGATATAGAACGTAAAAGAATTGTTCATAAAGTTAATAAGGTTGAAACTACAATTGAAGAACAATCAGAATTTGTATTAAACAAACTTTCAGAAGCGGGAAAGCAATCTTTCGCATCTCTTTGCAAAAGCTTAACAAATAAGGTTGTAATTGTTGTTACCTTTCTGGCTGTATTAGAAATGATAAAAGAGCAACAAATTAATCTCTTTCTCGAAGAAGATCCCACCGACTTTTATATAGATCTAAAACCGGTTGATGAAATTATAGGTGCATAAATTAATTAAGAAAATGAAAAAACTAGTATATATAACATTAATGTCTGCTGTAATTGCATGCAGTGGATCAAAAGAAATAATAAAAGCTCCATCCGCAAGTATTTATGATTTTGATAAAACCATCACTATGGAGGGTTTAAAATCAGATCTAACAATCATAGCAAGCGACGAATTTGAAGGCAGAGAAACAGGCGAAGAAGGAATTCGCAAAGCAACCGATTACATCACAAAAAGATATGAGGCCATTGGTTTAACACCTGTTGGTGATAACGGAACTTTTGAACAAAGTTACGATCTTAACTCTCCTTCGGTTGAGGGATATAATTTCTTACTAAGTGATGCTGAAGGTAACTACATCAGTGAAACGTCTTTAAATAAACAAGAAACGGGAGATTTTATTCCGGTTTTTGGAGGAAATGATAACGTAAGCGGAGAAATTATTTTTGCCGGATTGGGTATTAGTAACGACGAAGTTAATCATTATCCGGAAGTAGTTGCAGATAAATGGGTTATGATTATTCTAAACCGAGAGCTAACAAACCAGAGAGCATTACAGAGTTTATCAAGCAAAGGAGCGGCAGGAATTATCTTGGTGATGGATCAAAATGAACCTGAAGGTTTTGCTGAAAGTGCTGCTCAGGTACAATCTTCGTTGGGTTCCGGCGGTCGTTTATCACTGGCATACAGATCTACAAGTAGTGGCACGTCTCCTGCTTGGAATAGGATTAAACCAGAACTGGCAGCTCAATTGTTAGGTAAAAAAGATGTAGAAGAACTGATTAAAATGGAGCAGGAATTAAAAGCAGATGCCGGCTCATTTACCCCGGCAGAACTAAACTATACTTTGTCTCATGAAGCAACAGTAAACCAAAATACGGTAAAGGCTTCAAATATAGTTGCGTTTTTAGAGGGAAGCGATCCCGAACTAAAGAACGAAGTTGTTGTATTGAGTTCTCATCACGATCATGTTGGAATTGGCAGACCGGATTCAACGGGAGATACAATTTATAACGGAGCTGATGACGATGGAAGCGGAACAGTAGGTTTGTTAAGCACCGCTCAAGCTATGATGGCAGCAAGTAAAGCAGGCGCCGGACCTAAACGAAGCGTCTTATTTTTACATGTTTCAGGGGAAGAAAAAGGATTATTAGGTTCCAGATATTACTCCGACCACCCTATTTATCCTATTGAAGAAACCGTAGCAAATGTAAATGTAGATATGATCGGTCGTGTAGATAAAGAACACGAAGACAATAAAGATTACATTTATATTATCGGAGGAGAGATTATATCATCAGGATTAGACAGTCTTCTTAAAAGCGCAAATCAGGCAACGGTTAATTTAGATCTGAGCAAAAGATATAACGATCTGGAAGATCCTAACCAATTTTACCGAAGAAGTGATCACTGGAATTTTGGAAGACTCGGAGTTCCATTTATCTTCTTTTTCAATGGGGTTCATGCTGATTACCATCGTCCATCTGACTCGGTTGATAAAATTGAATGGGAAGCTTTGGTTAAGAGAACGCAGCTTATCTATACAACTACTGCAATGATAGCAAATACGGAAAAAAGACCGGAAGTTGATAACCAGGCTTTTATTCAGAAAACTCAATCTCAGGCACGGAATTAAGAATTCGAAACTCTTTCAAAAGCCCGCTAAGAAGAAATTTTTAGCGGGCTTTTTTATTTGCCAAGCATTATGAAGGGAGCCCAATAAACCGGATCATTGTAATAAGGATGATCCAAAAATTCTAATTTAGCCTGATGAAGAGCTTTCTCTTTAAAACCAAACATGGGAGGCTCATAAAAATCAAAAGCTATTTTTAGCTTATTCCAAATTCCTATTTCTTCTTTTTCAAAACTATTTAAGTTTTTATAAAATGCGCCCATAAAAGAAGCGGTGCTTTTATCGTATACATTCCAAAGACTTACAACTACTGACGAAGCTCCGGCTTTAAAAAAAGAACGCTGTAATCCTTGAAGACCTTCACCACTCACTATTTTACCAATTGCGGTATTGCAAGCGCTAAGAACAACCATGTCAGCGTTTAGGTTTAAGGACGAAATCTCTTTGCTATTCAAGTATCCATCTTCCTGAAAAGACCCTTCTTGTTCATTGAATTCTGAAATTATTAATCCACTTTGCTGGGGATTCAGTTCATTAACTTTGCCGTGTGTTGCAAAATGGAGATACCGAAACTGATGTAAAGAAGCGTTTTTAATATTCGATTCAGAAACATCCTGATCTTTTAAAGAAACGAAACTATTAAATTCATCAGAAATAGCATCAACTTCTAAAAGAGTTGAAGGTAAAGAGGAATAGTTTCTTGTAGTTGAAATAGCGTTACTAAATCCTGAGCCGGCAACAGCAAAAAGTTCTTTAGTTGTACTTCTGTGAGCCGGTTTTATATAATTATAAATGGAAGATGAGGGTAAATATTTGATGTTAAAACGCTCAACAAGAAAAGAGTTGTTTATATATAAAGCGTCAAAAGGAAGTACAGAAAGCGACTTTGTCGGTACAATGATAAAGTGATCAATGTTGCGGAATTTGTCTATAAAAGGCTTTAAAAGGATATCATAAAGAGGAGTAGATTGCTTCTCCAAAACATCTAGCGACGCTTTTTCCTGAATAGAAGTTCGAAATTTTGAAACTAAGGAAGGAATATCAACACCAGTGGATGAAAAAGAATCTAAAGCAATGGAATGGGAAACAGCATCTTTTTCTGTGATCCAGAAAGTAACTAAGTGGTTGTCAGTAATAATATATTCGATTAAAGCTTCATTGGTACTAAGCACTTCCTGAATTTCCGGAATACTTATCAGCTCCAATTCAGTAAAGGCTTTTAGTTGTGGATATTGAAGTCGTAGATCATTGCTGTAAGATTGATAGTTAAACTCCAGATCCCGAAGCTCATTTTTCAAGTAGGAGGTGTCACCGTCGTTATCAGAACTTTCAATTTGTCGGTAAATTTTATCAATCTCTTTCTCCTTTTGACGAAGCGAAATAAGTTCTTTTTCAGTCACAACATTTTGTAGTTCAGAATCTGAAACCGATAAACGTTCCAAAAGAACGCGTGCCCTCCCCCGCTCTGTAATTTCGAACGCTTTTTCTATATCGTTATCTCTATTTAAATACCACAAAGCAACCTCATCATAAAAATTCGCATAATTACTGAATACTCCCGATTCCAGATTATCACCATATACAGACTGCTGCTCTCGTTCAATTTCGGAAAAAGCAACATCAGCAAAAAAGAACGCACTGTCATTGCCGGCGTGATAAAATGCAGAAGCTAAATTGGCAGCATACATTGCCAGATTGTATCCCTTAAAAACGGAAGCCAAATCATACGCTTTCTTAGATAGTTTTAATGCCAAGTCTTTGTTTTCCAGCGCTAAGTTCACTTTTCCTAGTGCAGTATAAGATCTGGCTTTTAGTTGTTTCGATTCAGTTTTTAAGGAACGATTCCTCGCCTTTTCAGCAAATGATAATGCCTCATTATAGTTTTCAAGAGCTAGCTCGAGTTCAGAAATCTTCAAGTAAGTTTCGATAATCTGATGGCGATCATTTTTTTCTATAAACTCATCTAAAGATTTTAGGTATAAAGCTCTTGCAAGCTCATACTCTCCCATTTTTTGGTAGCAGAATGCGATTTTTAAAAGTACAAATGTATTGCTTTGGAGGTTATGCTTGTTGTCTAATTCCTCACTGCGACTAAAGTATTCTAAAGCTTTTTCATAGTCTCCCATAGATAAGTAAACAGAACCTATATACTCGTATGCCGGAGTAATAAAAGACATGCTTCCTAAATCTAAAACATAGTTCAGATATTTAGAATAATTAGGGAGCGCTTTATCATAGTTGCCGGTTCTATGGTAAAATGAGCCTAAGTAAAAAAAACTTGAAGAAAGGAGATCGTCGTTCTGTAGAAGTTTTCTAATTTCGAATGATCTAAGTAAGGCTTGTTCAGCTTTATCAATAAAACCAAGTGCTTCATAAGCTTTAGATAAATTTCCATAAGCAACCGAAAGAAGAAAAGGGTCACCTATTTGTTCAAAACTCTGAACGGCTGTTAGAGCAAAATTTATAGACTCATCATAGCGACCTAAATTATATGTCAATAACGCAAGTGAATTACCAACCTGAGCAATTCTGTATTGATCTCCGGATTGTTCTGCTAAAGATAAAGCAAGGTTATAGTTGTTATATGCTTCCGTATATTCTCGAAAACTTTTATAAACCCAACCAACATTACTTTTAACATAGGCTTGAAGTTCGAAAGGTATTTGATCCGAAATAGAAGAATCAGCACGAAAAATCCATTCTTTTCCTGCATGTAACTCTCCTTGATCGAGTAAAGAAGCTCCAAGCCCTACAAATGCAATAATAGATTCTTTACTTTTTTTGTTGTCTCCATATTTTTTGAGCGCTTCTCTATATATGGCTTCTGATTCTACATAATTTCCTTTCCGGTACACTGTATTACCTAAAACCAACAAGGAATCGTCTTTGATATTTGCATACTGGGATACAATATCAGCAGACAAAAAAGCAGTCAATGAAATTGATAGAACAAAGCTTTTTATAAAGTGAGAATATTTAAATATAGATAGCATCAAAGAAATATATTCCGTTGTTTACACACAACCAAATAAACTAGATACAGATGGCTACAATGAAGAATAAAGAAGGAAGGACACGGTCCAATATGCCGGATGGTGAAGATGGAAAGCCCGTAAAACCATCCAAACCAACTAGTGGTGTTGGAGACGGAGAATAAATTTTCAAAAATTTAGCACGTTAGCAAAAAAGGGGGTTTTTATTCGCCGAATAAGGCATTTACAAATTCTGCACGGTCAAAAACCTGGAGATCTTCGATTTTCTCTCCAAGACCGATATATTTTACAGGAACGCTTAGTTCATTGGAAATACCAATCACAATTCCGCCTTTTGCAGTACCGTCCAATTTGGTAAGAGCCAAACCGGTAATATCTACTGCCTCAGTAAAAGCCTTGGCTTGTTGCATAGCGTTTTGACCCGTAGAAGCATCCAATACTAAAATCACTTCATGTGGGGCGCCGTCAACAACTTTTCCCATAACACGTTTAATTTTTGTAAGCTCATCCATTAATGCCTTTTTGTTATGTAGTCGACCGGCTGTATCTACTAATACAATATCAGACCCGCGTGACTTTCCAGAAGCGACTGTATCAAAGGCAACAGAAGCCGGATCTGCATTTTGTCCTTGTTGTACAATAGGTACATTTGCTCGTTCACTCCAAATAATCAATTGATCGACGGCCGCTGCACGGAATGTATCAGCAGCACCTAAAAGCACGTTTTTACCAGCTAATTTATAAAGATTAGCAAGCTTTCCTATGGTAGTGGTTTTTCCTACTCCGTTAACTCCCACTACTAAAACCACATGAGGTTTAACCGGAAACTGAGCATCAAATTCGGCTGGTTTATCAGAGTCGTTGTCTTTTAAAAGGTCTACAATTTCTTCACGAAGAAGAGCTTGAAGCTCGGCTTGGGTTACAAATTTGTCTTTAGCAACGCGTACTTCTATACGTTTGATGATCTCTAAAGTAGTTGTAACACCAACGTCTGAGGTTATCAGAATTTCTTCCAGTTTATCAAGTGTTTCATCATCAACTTGATCTTTGCCCGCAAAAGCCCGTCCTAATTTGTTTAGAATTCCTTCGCGGCTTTTTTCAACTCCTTTATCAAGTGTCTCTTTTTTCTTAAATCCAAGTTTATCTAAAAAGCCCATAGTTTAATTAAATTTAGCTCCCCTCATAATTTTGCGGTAGCGATTAAAATAGTCAAAAAAGGAATAAACCATCACGGCAGTACAAATATATAGTAACCAGTTGTGAACCTGTACGGCATCCCTGAAAAAGAAAACAGTGATCCAATAAAGAGCCAGTATGTTTACAGCAATTTTACCAGACATAATAGACATAGCTACTTTGCCGTATTTTAATTTTATAAATGAGGAACCAATCATGATAAATGAATCACGAAAGACGTTTAAAATTAAAAACCAAAGCGGAACCCAACCCAACCAAACAGTGTAAATAAATAAGGCGGCTGCGCAAAGTTTATCTGAAATAGGGTCAATCATTTTACCTACTTCCGAAACGGTGTTAGTTTTTCGGGCAACTAAACCGTCTAAATAATCCGAAATGCCGGCATAAATTATAAGAGCAACGATGGTAGAGGTGAAATGATAATCATTATCTATATGTAAATAAATTACAGGAATAGCCACCAAAAACCGTGAAAAAGAAATAAGGTTAGACAGAGTAAAAACTCTACCTGATACCTGTACCGTCTTTCCGTCTATATTTTGTTTATCAATCAAGCTAAAACCATTATCCATTTTTCAAGACTAAAGGTACGTTCATTAACTACATAAAGCCAATATGAATAAATAGAGGAAGAGTATAAATAAAGCCATGCAAAAAAATTAAGGTTGAGATTTAATCCATATTTCTGCTTCGGTGCCGGCATTAATAATTTAGCGTTTACTATTTGATTAAAGGCTATTGTTTTCTCTCCAAAATCTTAGAATTTTGCTATAACTCATTATATTATAAATAACCTAAAGAACCGATATAAATGTTGAAAACCAAAGAGCTGATTGAGACAACAAAATCTTCTAAAGAAGTATTTAACGGTAAACTTTTGCATGTTTTTTATGATGAGGCACACCTTCCGGATGGCACAGTTTCAACCCGAGAATGGATTAAACATCCCGGAGCGTCAGCTATAGTGCCAATATTTGAAAATGGTGATGTAATGTTGATAGATCAGTTTCGATATCCTGCAAAGCAAATATTTATGGAAGTGCCGGCAGGTAAAATAGATGCCGGAGAGAATCCTCATCAAACAGCGCAAAGAGAATTAATTGAAGAAACAGGATTACATGCAGAAGAATTACATTATATAGGGCATTTTTTTCCTGCAATCGGTTATGCAGATGAAGTTATTCACATGTATGTAGCAATGAATTTAACTAGTAGCGATGAGGCTACAGATGATGACGAATTTGTTCAAAAAAGACGAATCCCATTTTCTAAAGCTATAGAATTGGTGCATGCGGGAGAAATTAACGATGGGAAAACAATTTGCTGTTTACTCGCAGCACAGAATTATCTATCAAGAAAGGGAATAGAATTTAAATAAGCCCCTCGTTCTTGGCTAGAGAAAACAAGCTTTGGTGCAAATTTTTAGGATCTAATTCTCCGCGCTTAACAAGTTCGTCAATCTCGATTTCATTTAGCATAATGATGCATCCCGCATTACTTAGAGCCGCATCAAAATTTCTAGGGTCGGCCAGTCGGAGCTTTTCAAGGTCAATACCGTCAGGGCTAATATTTTTATTAACTAAAATATGAAAAATGTCTTCTTTGGATTTGCCGAAGCTTAACTCTTCAATTCCGGTTTGGTTAATGCTTATCATGTTTATCTAAAAATTCTCTGGCTTTTAAAATTTCTACAATCTCTTCTGTTTCACTGTCTATTTTTTGGACTTGAAAAAGACTTATGATCGCTTGTTCGTTCAATGTTTGAATCACCTCGCTAATAGTTTCACAAAATTCTGTTTCACTAACAAGATCATTCACTCCCTGAACAATATAACGGTATTTTATTTTCGATTTCTTTTTTGGCGATGTTTGTTCCGCTTCTTCAAAATATTCTCTGATTGCATTCTCAGTAACAAACCAACTAACACCTAACTTTCTGCCTTTTAATCGACCTTCTCTCAAGTAGGCTCTAAGTGTCATTTTTGATATGCCAAGCATTTCATGCAGATCATCGATAGAATAAAGAGTTAAAGAACCAATTTTTCGTGGCATTCAGTAAATTAATTATCTCATTTTATAGTAGTTTAATTATTGAATATATCAGTTTAATTACATATTAACTAACATTACTTATACATTATAAAAAAGATTTGGTCAGCGGGGTGTTCCCGTCGTATATTGGTGACAGTTGATTGAAAAACAAAGCAACCCAGCTAAAATAGCAGGGTTTTTTTATGCCTGCCAATCTCGCTTTTATCAAGCATTCATAAACAACTTGTTCTATCTTTAAGCATGACAAGAGCATTTACCTTTACAATTCTTTCTTTAGCGCTTCTATCCTGTTCAACTTCTAAGCTTTATTATTCATCTGAAGCTCAGAACTGGCAATCATCTACAGCAAATGAAAATGAACTTATCTACGAAATTTATTTAACAGGTGATGCAGGTTCAGCAACCTTAGATGACCAAGAACCCAATCTAAAATTGCTTCAAGCTAAAATGGAAGAAAGCGGTGAGAACAGTGCGGTCGTCTTTCTTGGTGATAATATTTACAATTACGGGCTTCCTGACACATCCCACCCCAAAAGAAAATTCTATGAGAACCGAATTATTGAGCAATTAAATACGGTAAAGAACTTCAAGGGGCGTGTTTTCATGCTTCCGGGAAATCATGACTGGGATGATGGTGGCAAAGACGGATTAAATGCTGTAAAAAGGCAAGAAAAGTTTGTAGAAGCATATCTTGATCGTGGAAATACCTTTCTTCCCGATGATGGCTTTCCCGGTCCTGTGGATGTAGAATTAATGGACGATGATGCCCATCCCTTGCTTCGAGACGATATCCGGTTAATTATTCTGGATACACAATGGTGGTTACACAAATATGAAAAATCATATGGAGACACCGGTGAGTATGACCTGGTTGATGGTGGCGACTTTCTAAATGAGCTAGAAGATATACTGATAAAAAGACAAAAAGATTTTCTGCTAGTTGCGGCACATCACCCACTTATAACTAAAGGACCACATGGTGGCTACCTTCCACCATCAAGGCATATAAAACCTCCGGTATTCGGAACTTTTTATGCGCTTTACAGAAGAATATTTGGGTTTGAGCAAGACGTAAATCACTATAAGTATAACCGAATGGCAAACAATCTAAGAAACTTGTTTGAGGGGAATGATCACTTGATTTATGCCTCAGGTCATTCACATAGCTTGCAATATTTTAGAGAAAAAGGAAAAAGAGAAACCAGACATTATGTTGTTACCGGCGCAGGTACAAAAGATAATTATGTAGCAAGTGGCCGAGGAACGGAATTTAGTTACCAAGGTAAGGGATTTACAAAAGTAAAATACATGGGCGATGGGTCGGTTTGGCTGGAAGCTTGGGCACCGATTGGAGATGGTTCTGAAGGTGAGCTTTTGTATAAAACTCAAATGAAAGGACCATACAATGATCCCGTTGAAGCAGAGCCCGAAACATTGCCAAATATCGATTATACAGATAGTACGAAAGTAATGGCTGCTAACGCGTCATATGATAATAAAAATTGGCTAATAGAAGCTTTTGCAGGATCACACAACAGGAAATACTGGTCAGTAAAATCAGAGTTTCCATATTTCGATGTATCCGAGGTAAAAGGAGGTTTAATTCCGGTTAGAATGGGAGGCAAAGGTCAGACAAATACATTACATCTTGAAGATAAAGAAGGAAATGAGTTTGTATTAAGATCCCTTGATAAGCAAGCAGGAAAAATTTGGGATGAAAACCTCAGAAAAACAATTGCCTTCGATGTTGCACAAGATCAGTTTTCCTTTATCAATCCATATAGTGCAGTTGTTGTGACAAAACTTGCTGATGCAGTGAATGTGTATCACACAAATCCGAAGATCTATTATGTTCCCGATGACCCAATGTTAGGAGATTACGCAGACCTGATTGGTGGAGAGCTCGCTCTATTCGAGGAAAAGCCTGACAATAATATGGAACATGTTGAAAGTGTAGGTCGGTCAGAAGAAGTGGTGGCTTACCGGGATATGATAAGAGAAGTAAATGGAGACATTGATCACAGAGTAGATCAGAAAATGATGTTAAGAGCTCGCTTGTTGGACATGTTTATTGGCGATTGGGATAGGCACAGCGATCAATGGAGATGGGCTACTTTTGAGCCGGATGATAACCAAGGAAAGATCTACCGCCCTATTCCCCGCGACAGAGACGTTGCCTTAATGGTAATGAATGGGTTGATACCCACACTGGCTAAATTTGGTCCTTATTATCAATACCAGAATTTTGGCGATAGCTATGGAAACTTGGTTGGATTAAATGACAATTCTACAGACTTAACCCGTAGATTTACCAATCAGATTACAAAAAAAGAATGGCTCGAAATTTCAAAAGAAGTTCAAAACTCATTTACTGATAGTGTTATAACTGCTGCGGTAATGGAATATCCTCCGGAAGTTTTTGAAAAGTACGGAAAAGAAACGATAGACCATCTTAAAGTAAGAAGAGATAAATTATTGAAAGTTTCAGAAACCTATTTTGATATGTTAAACAGAATAGTTTCTGTTCCAGGAAGCGATAAGAGAGAACGCTATGAAGTGGATTTTATAGACGATAAAAGTACCAGAGTAAGAGTGTATAAACTATCTGGGAAAGGAAAACTTAGAGAAAAGTATTTTGACAGAATTTTTAATGACGACGAAACGGATGAAATAAGGTTGTTTGCAATGGGCGATAACGACGAACTTCGATTTCAGGGAAGCGGTTCAAACTCTATGCTGGTTACCGTATCAGGAGGTTCTGGAAATGATGTTTATACTTTTGACAAATTGTCCAAAAAGACCGCTAAAAATATTGAAATATTTGATACCGTAACGAAGAATGAATACGAGAACATTCCGGATAAAACACATCGCCATTTAACAGACGATTTTACAGAAAACGATTATAACTACGAGAAAGATTTTAAATTTAACAGGTCTTTTCCGGGATACTTTTTTGAGTATAATAGTTTTGATGGAATTTTTATTGGGGGCGGTCCAAAAATTGTAAGAAACGGATTTAGACGAGAACCCAAAGTGAGCCATGATTTAAGAGTAAATTATGCACCCAAAACAGGGGCTTCAAATCTAAAGTACCAAGGAATATGGTATCGAAGAGCGGGTAAGTGGGACATCAGGTCAAATACAGAATTACTTTTTCCGAAGAGCTATAAAAACTTTTTTGGTTTAGGAAATGAGACGGTAGAACTGGATTTTGGAAACAAATACTATCGGGCCAGACTAACGCGCTACTCATTTAAAGGAAGTCTTTACAGAAAAATTAACAGAATTTTATCTGTCGAAATCGGAAACCGATTAAGTATCACTGAAGTAGAAAACGATACTGACGATGGTCCAAATGTGATCACACAACCCGGAATAGGGGTAAGTCAAAATACGTTTGAAGACCAATGGTTCAATACACTTGTTACAGATATCTCTGTAAATGATGTTGACGACATGACGAACCCTAAGCAAGGATATAAATTTTCTTATTCGTCAGATCTAAATATCGGTTTGATAAATACCTCTCAAACATTTTCCAGACTCAAAACACAACTAAGTATCTTTTATCCGTTAAGATTCAGCCCACAAATTGTGATTGCAAACCGAGTTGGTGGCTCCCATAACTTTGGGCCGTTTCCTTTTTACGAATCCAATTCTATTGGTGGTACAACAAACCTAAGAGGCTTTAAAGGGAATAGGTTTGCAGGAAGAAGCACGTTTTATAACAACACCGAATTCAGAATAGAGCTGCTGGATTTTTACCGCTATTTATTAGGCGGTAAGCTAGGAATCAGCGGGTTTTTCGATGTTGGAAGGGTTTGGACAGATGGAGAAAAATCCTCTGTTTTACACAAAGGCTACGGTGGAGGTGTTTGGTTCAATGCCTTTGACTCTGTACTTATCAACTCTACAATTGGAGCTTCAGCGGAAGGAAAATTTATAGAAATAAAAGCCGGATTTTTCTTTTAAAATCACAAAGTCTGGCTCGATTATTGGTATATTTAGATTGATTGAGTTCCATACTTAAAAATGAAGTTTATTTAAAACTATCTCGTCATTTTTATAAACAAAATTGAGTTTTCTGGATAAACCACAGAATACCATATAACTTCCATAATTTTGTCTCGTAGAAACTGACTTTGTGCTCTTAATAATAATGTGATTTAACTACATGCCTGAACAAACTAATCATAGATCTCTTGCAGCAATTATGTTCGCTGATATGGTGGGTTATACCAAGCTGATGCAGCAAAATGAGTCTCAAGCTAAAATACTGAGAGATCGTCAGAGAAATGTAGTAGATAAAAGCATAGCCATTAATAATGGTAAGGTTATGCAATATTATGGAGACGGCACGCTTAGTATGTTTTCCAGTGCAATAAAAGCGGTTGAAGCCGCTCAAGAAATACAAGAAGAGCTGCGAAATGACCCTAAAGTTCCATTAAGAATTGGAATTCACATAGGTGATGTTGTGCATGACAATGAAGGAGTTTTCGGAGATGCAGTAAATATAGCAGCGAGAGTTCAATCTCTCTCAATAGCCGGAGGAGTAATGATTTCAGGAAAAGTATTCGAGGAAATCAAAAACCACCCTGGTATAAAAGTAGAAGCGTTTGGAGAACATGATTTAAAAAATGTGTTCAATCCGGTCAGTATTTTCGCTCTGGCAAATGAAGGGCTTAAAATACCAGAACAATCATATGTTAAGGAAATTACGGGAAGCCATAAAAACAGTGTAGCAGTTCTTCCTTTTGCTAATTTTAGTGCGAATCCTGAAAACGAGTATTTCAGCGATGGTATTACAGAAGAAATTATAAATGCATTAGTAAAACTGGACAGGCTCCAGGTTCCTTCCAGAACATCAGTTTTTGCCTATAAAAATACACAAAAGGATATCCGTGAGATAGGTAAAGAGCTTAATGTAGCAACCGTTTTAGAAGGTAGTGTGCGTAGAGAAAATAATAATATCAGAGTTACAGCGCAGCTAATCAATACAGATGATGGGTTTCATATCTGGTCAGAAAATTTTGACGGAGAGGCGAAGGATATTTTCAAAGTTCAGGATGAGATATCTCAGAAAATAGCAGAGAAATTGGAAAGCAATTTTGAGTTTAGCGCCAAAGGCACTCTTTACAAAGCTTCAACAGATAGCATTGTCGCTTATAACCATTATTTGCAGGGATTGTATTATTGGAATAAGCGCACGCCCGAGGCCACCCAGAAAGCGATTAAGTGCTACGAAAAAGCAATTAAAAAGTGCAAAACTTACACCAAAGCATATTCAGGATTGGCGAATTGCTATAGTTTTTTGGGAGTTATCGGCCACCTAAATGGCACTGAAGCTTTTATGAAAGCAGAAAAATTTGCACATAAGGCACTTGAGTTGAGCGACTCCAGAGGAGAGTCATTTATTTCGTTGGGATATGTTGATTTATTCTATAAATGGAACTTTGATAGTGCGGAGGCAAATTTCAGGAAAGCGATAACCATGGAGCCAAGCAATGAAGAAGCTCGGTTAGCTTTGGCAACCTACTACCAAATTATTGGCGACCTTGATAAAATGCTTCATCATACAAAAGCTGCAGTTACCATCGCTCCTATTTCATTGCCTATACTTCTTCAAGAAGGTCACGCAAACTGGCTTTCCGGTAATTATGAAAAAGCGAAGGGCATCTTTAAGAAGATCATCGAACTCGATCCTTTATTTCGGTCTGCATTAGAAGGTTTAGCTTTGGTTTATGTCTCAGAAGAAAAGTACGAGGAAGCATTAACGACTATCAAAAAGTATTTACAACTAATAGATATCAAATATAAAGGCGGAACACAGCTAGGATATATAGCGGCGCTAAAAGGTGATATTAAACTGGCAAAAGAGAACCTTGAAATTATTCGCAAAAGAGGAAAAGCAAACCCTGATTTAAATCTTAGTTTAGATTTTGCTGTAATTTATGCTGCACTCGGTGATAATGATAAAGCATTTAAATATCTCAATAAAGCAGTAGAGGAAAAGCTTGGAGCGGTTCTGTTCATAAAAACAATGCCTCCATTGGATAGGTTAGAATCTGACCCGCGATATAATGAGCTATTGGAAAAAATCGGACTATAATACAAGGTCTTAGATTAGTTTTTTCGCAAGTTTAGCTCTTATTTTTCTATATTAAATAAAACATTTTTTTATATGTCATCAGATTCAGATTCAAAGAAAAAACTTGGTTCCAGAAAAAGAGGTGTTTCCGATATGTTTCGGACCTCTTACCGAACACATATGGAACTTAGTGCCATAGCAGATAATAAATCCAATATAATGATCAGTATAAATGGGATTATTATATCAATTATTATCGCATCTATTTCTCCTAAAATAGATTCAAATCCTTGGCTGTTGCTACCCACGTCGGTATTATTGATTAGTTGTTTAGCATCGATGGTATATGCGGTTTTATCAGCAAGGCCAAGGGTGAGTAAAGAAAAAGTTACTTTAGAAGATGTAAGAGATAATAAAGCGAATATTCTATTCTTTGGAAATTTTTATACACTTTCGCGACCTGATTATGTGGAAGGCTTAGAGGAGCTTATGTTAGACAGTGAGCGTCTTTATGATACCATGGCTCGGGATTTACACGGACTTGGGGTTGTGCTTGCGAAGAAATATAAGCTTCTAAGAATTGCTTATAACATTTTTATGGTTGGCTTGGTGCTGTCTGTAATCAGTTTTATTTTCGTATTTATACAGATTTCAATTTAGTTAATCCTCGTCCGATTGGCCTGCAAAAGCCCGTGAAATACGTTGATTCATAAGTCTACGGTAGTTTTCAAATTCGTACCGACTTACTGCAAATTCAGATTTATATTCGCCATCAAAGCAACTAACAAGAAGTTTGTTCTCTTTTTCAGTTTCAGAGATAACAACTTCAATTTTACCCAGCTTGTAGGATTCTATTTCTTTCATAAAAATTTATTTTTCCAAAGATAGCAAGTTCAGATTCAAAGAAGAAGATTATTCTTTACATCCCCATCCGGAATGAGAGCTGTTTCGTGCTTTTCGTCCAAAAGCTGCAGGTTTATAAAAAGTAGTTACTCCTTTTGTTCTTAACGTAGATTCTAAATCTCCAATATTATTGCAGTCTTCATTATTTGTGAAAAGAGGCTTTGCTTCCACGAACTTCAGATGCTCTTGATAGCTTTCATTAAAAGAAGTTATATAATCAGAAATCTCGTCAAGATCATATATTGCAACCGTAACCATTGTTTGTAAGGAAGAAAGCTCTGCAAAAGAATCAGCCGCTATAGAATCAGCTAAAGACATTGTTTCGATTGTAGGGTCTGATTCCAGAAGATTAAATTTATCAGCATTTAAATACGAAAGATGTAGATTTTGAGGAGATGCAATAACAACATCTGTAACCTCTTGTAAACTGTTCATCATTAATGGGTTGCCATTATTGCATGTTGAGAGGATAGTTAAGGCGATATCTGAAGAGAAATTACGGACCTGATCCGCAAAAATAGTAGAGTTGAATTCCGCATCAACAGATGAATGATGGTAAGTTCTTCCGGGGAAAGTTGGAATTTCGTGCCCAAAGTAAGCGAAATAAGTTTTATGTGAAGGGTTGTTTGCTGAATGGGATTTATAAATCTCAGATTCTTTAGTCAAACCTCCATTTTTAGGTGAATAGTTTTCCTTGTCAATCAACACACCATTTCGGTATTGGTAATACTGCCGGTCTTTCTTTGGAAAAAATAGAAAAGCTTTACGTTCCGGCTTTTGATGGAAAATAAAAACTTCTCCATGTTTAGCGGCCTTTGCAATTTCTTTAGCGTGCACAAGAGCTTCTTCATCAGCTTTTTTTGCTTTTCCATTTTCGTGATACAGATAGTTTGCATCGGCATGAACTACAAAAATCAACGAATAATCAACTTTTTGGGTATTAACCGTAGCGAGATCACTTGTTGAAGAGCAGCTGATAGTTATCAAAAACAAGATCGAAAAGAAAAAGGCTGACCTCACCAGAGGTCGCCTTTGTATAAATTCTTTGTAAAGTTGATCTAAAATCAAAGAAGTAATAGTATAATTATAATAAGTAGCAAAGTAGTAACACCTATGGTAATTGTATCTGCTTGTTCCATATCCTGCTGAACAAAGTTAGCAAAATTATTTAAGTTTTTACTTTGAACCGGCTGAAAACCGTTAATGCCGTTAAGCTCATCTTTTCTATCCTGAATATTTGCCTTCAACGAGGTTAATCCTTTTTTATCAGATTCAGGGACAGCTTTCATTGTTTCAACTTTTTCGATCGCACCAATCAGATCATCGAAAGAATTATTTAGGATATCACGCTTTTTCTCAGCTGTTTCAGCTTTTTCCACACTTTTAACCATATTGTTAATGTGCTTCTTAAACTTTGCTTCCGCATCTATCCCCGATTGTGCGTTAACAGGAGAAATAAATCCTATAAAAGCCAAAGTTAGTATTGAGAGTATGAATTTTTTCATTTTTTAATCCGTTTTGTTAGTGTTCGTAATAGTTTAAGTAAAAGATTACGCTCGTAGTTCCGTATTTTAAGAAATAGTATGAAACGAATTTAAAACTGTCGTGAATAAAAGAGCCCTTATTTTTATCGGAATAGCTGTTTTTGTAGGTATATTCCTTTACTCATCGTTAAAGAGTGTAGAACCGCAAGTCATAGAAAATGCTCCGGAATGGCGAACATTAGAAGTCGCACAGCAGGAAGCTATTGAAAGCAATAAGCTGATTATGATGGATGTGTTTGAAGTTGGTTGTAAATACTGTCGGGCTATGGAAAGAGAAGTTTATCCCGATACAACAGTTCGTATAGTTATCGACCAAGGTTATATACCTGTGAAGTTGGACGGGAACTCTGAGGAGCTTATAACCTTTAATGGTAATGAAATGCAAGCCAAAGAGTTTGCCCAAAGTAAAGGAGCGTATGCCTTTCCAACGGTTATTATTTTAACTGCTGATGGAAATGTAGTTAAAAAAAGAACCGGATTTATGAATGTAGATGAATTACGCCAATTTCTTTATAACCAGGGTTCATAATTCTAAACCTTAAAAAAGGATACACAATGAATAAATTATTAAAGTCAGCATTAAGTGTAGTTTCTATAGCGTTGCTGATTGTAGCATGTACAGAAAAGCCAAGTACTAAAACTTCAGAAAACCAAGATCAGGTGCAAAATGTAAATTATACTCCTGAACTCTATTTTGATGGAGTTACAATACCTTGGGGAATGACGTGGTTACCAAATGGAGATATGTTGGTGACGGATCGCTCAGGGAAACTGCTTCGTGTCAGAGATGGTAAATTAGTTGCTGAAATATCAGGATTGCCGAACATATATGCTCAAGGTCAGGGTGGTTTACTCGATATCATGCTACATCCCGATTACGATTCCAATGGATGGATCTATATAACCTATTCTTCAACACAGGGAATGGAAGACGGAGCTAATACCGCAATAATGCGCGCAAAGTTAGAAAATAACGCGTTGGTTCAATCCCAAGTTCTGTATAAAGCATCACCAAATACAACAAGAGGTCAGCATTATGGAAGCCGCATAGCATTTGATGGCGATGGATATCTGTATTTTTCTGTAGGTGACAGAGGTAACAGAGATGTAAATCCACAAGATCTGTCAAGAGATGCAGGAAAAATTTACCGTTTAAATGACGACGGATCTGTTCCATCAGATAATCCATTTGTTGGCGAAGAAGGAGCTATTGATGCTGTTTATTCATACGGACACAGAAATCCTCAGGGAATGAACACTCATCCTGAAACCGGGAGAATTTGGGCGCATGAACATGGTCCGAGAGGCGGAGATGAACTAAATTATATAGAAGCAGGAAAAAATTACGGATGGCCGGTAATAAGTTATGGAATAAACTACAACGGCACTTCCTTTACTGATAAAACTGAAATGGAAGGAATGGAACAGCCAAAAACCTATTGGGATCCTTCTATTGCTCCGTCAGGGCTCGATTTTATAACCAGCGACATTTATCCTGATTGGAAAGGAAAAGCAATTGTAGGGTCGCTTAAGTTTAACTACCTCGTAGTAGTTGAATTAAACGGAACAGAAGTAGAAAGCAGAACGATAGTTCTGGAAGACATTGGTAGAGTTCGTAGTGTAGCCCAGGCGCCTGATGGATATCTTTATGTAGGTGTTGATGGCGTTGGTATTTATAAAATCTCGCCAGATGAATAGTTTTAAAACGCCCTGAAATTCGAAAAGTGTCTGCTTTAACTAGTTAGACACTTTTTTTGTGGGCTTATCTGTTACTTCTTCCAACGACAAATTTTCTACCTTCCTCCGACCCAGAAACAAATACCCGAAATTGAAGGATTTAAACTCCTTCTCAAGTTCCTGAAGGAGAATATAAAGAAGGAGCTTCTGCTTCCTATTTCTTTTCTAATTTCAATCCCTGCGGACTGAAGTCCTTGCTTGTTTGCTTGAATAGAATTTGTATCAAATTCAATTTCGGTATAAATATCCATGGCTTTGTTTGAAATCTTTAGATTTCCCTTTCAAACAAAATGACAAGATGTTTTCAACTACTCAATAAGCCCGAGAATAAACGCCTTTTTTATCATCCCCGCAGTGTTTTTTACATCTAGTTTCGCCATGATGTTTTTACGATGTGTTTTAATAGTGTGCTCGCTTAGGAAAATCTTATCAGCAATTTCTTTCATTGTTAGTTCTTCACCAATTAGCTTTATCAACTCAATTTCTCTATCAGTAAGTTGACTCGAAACCGCATCTTTTTTTTGTGAACCCATAGATTCTGAAGAAGCTCTATATCCTCCAACAATTACTTCCATTACTTCCGGACTAAAGGCGAAGCTCCCTTCCGCCACCTTCTTGATGGAGTTTTTCAATTCAGTAAATCCTGTGCTCTTTAAAAGGTAACCGGAAATGCCACTTTCCATTAACTGGCTTATAAAATCTTCACTAAAGTAAGTGCTAAGCATAATCACCTTAACCGATGGATATTGATGAAGTACGTTTTCGGCAACTTCTACCCCATTGCTAGCTCCCATTTCAATATCAAGAAGCAAAACATCCGGCAAATCACCATCGGCTAAAAAACGCATCAAGTCTAACCCATTATTGAAGGTGTTCATTACTTCAATATCGTTCGATCTTGAAAGCAATGCTTCCAGTCCTTGTACGAATACTTGATGATCGTCAACCAGAATAATTTTAAGCATATTAGTTTAGTGGAATCTGAATATCTATATCCACTCCTTGTCCTTTTGCTGTTTGTAATTGGAATTCTCCGCCAAGTAATTTTACCCGGCTTTCCATATTTCCTACTCCGTAGCTTTCCCTGTCTACATCAGTAGTTTTAAATTGTAAAGCGTCGAAACCAATACCGTCGTCTTTAATCTTGAGCGTCAAATTTTCGCCATCGCTTAACATTAATTCGATAGTATGAGCTTTAGAATACTTGAGAGCGTTACTCATTGCTTCTTGTATTATTCTGAAGACATTAATTTCAATATTAGTTTCTATATCCTTACTTAGGTTTATAGTGCTTTGAACTTCTACCCCAATCTTTTCAATTTTGTTGAGCAATTCGGTTACATCATTTTTTAATCCATCGCCAGAAACTTTCCCTTCCTGCATTTCTTTAATTATGGTTCTAACTTCAAGGAAAGCGTCATCTAAAAACTTATTTCCTTCTTCAAAGTGATTATAAAGTTCCGGTTGTTTTTCTTTGATATCATCATTTAAAGAACTGAAATACAGTTTAACCAAAGAAAGAATACTACCGAGACGATCATGAAGCTCTGCAGCCAAGCGCTTACGTTCCTTGTCTTGCCCTTCAAGCATAGCTCCGATACTTTTCAACTGTTGATTATCTAGTAATGAGTCTATTTCTTTTTGGTAGATTTCTTCTTTCTGAGCTGCAATAATTCGCTTCTTCCTTGTGTGATAGATGAACCAAGAAATAATACTTATAATAGTGCCTAACAGAGCTAATAACCCGATGAATAGCAGCTTATTTTCGGCATTTCTTTGTTGAATAACTGCTTCATTTTGAGCTTGTTCAGCGGATAAGACTTTAATTTCAGCATCCTTCTTTTCCGTTTCATATTTAGTGATGAGCTCTTCGATAACTTTAGTTTTCTCAATATTCAATAAACTATCTTTCATCGTATTGTATCTAAATAGATACTCATACGCTTTTGGAAAGTCATTTCTTGTCTCATAAAGCTCCGATAAGGCAAACAGAGCATTAGTTTCAATATCCAAATACTCCGTACGAATGGCGTAATCAAGGCTTTTTTTATAAAAAGAAAGTGATTGTTGGAAATTTGATCGATAGTAATGATTAGAGCCGATATTAGAATAAACTTCCGCTAATTTCCTCTCATTACTTGATTCCTCATATACCTTTAATGCTTTTTCAAAATACTCAAGAGCTACGTCATACTCATTTTTATTATTGTAGATTACACCAATGTTGTTATTTACAAATGCTACTAACTCCTTGTTATTCAATGCTTCGTATTCAGAAACAGCGCGGGAATAGTAGTAAAGAGAGGAGTCAGGTAAATTCAAATCTTCAAAAATAGAACCCAAGTTTTGAAGTAAACCTCCTTTTCTTTCAGGGTCTTCATACTTTTCATAGACCAATAAAGCTCTATCAAAATAACTAATTGCCTGGCGGGAATAGCCCTGTTTATCATAAACCAGTGCAATATCTTCCAGTTTTGATGCCAATAATTTATCATCTTTGATTTGAGCCTGTTGGAGTAAAGACAGGCTTTCCAAGTAATTCTCCAATGCAGATGCATAGGCACCTTGGCTGAAATAAATGTTTCCCATATTAGAAATAACCATAGACAGCCCTACAGTGTCTTCTACCGATTTCATCAAATCACTAAACTTTTGATAATATTTCATGGCATTTTCATATTCAGCTTCTTCAGCCATCCAATTACCAAAATTCAAATACGCACTAGCTACACTCCGTTCATTACCTAACCTTTCTCTTATCTCAATACTTTCTAAATAGCTTTCATAAGCCTTTTCTTTCTCACCCATAATACGGTAAAGGCTTCCCAAATTATTTAAAGTACCCGCCGCGCCTAGAATATTCCCTATTTCTTCTTTATAAGCGATACTTTTTTTGTAGCTCTCTAAAGCTTCATCTAAACGACCCGTTCCACGATATAATAAACCTATTCGATTATAGGAGTCTCCCAGTTGCTTTGTATTACCTCTTTGTTCACTTAGTGTAATACTCTGCTTAAAGAATTTCTCTGATTTTACAGGTTCGCCTAGTCTTCTAAAAATTCTGCCTTGCAAATCCAGCATTTGCTCTTCAAATGGAGTGTCGAGCCCTTCCGATTTAATTAAGGAGTACAGATATTCAGCATAGTAAAGACTTGAATCCATATTTGCAGGATAAAAATCTTCAGCCTTTGAAGCCAAACCCTTAATATCGGTTTGAATATCCAATGATTGTGCAGGCTCTAATAAGACTAAGCTAAAAAGTAGTGCTATTAACAACAGGGGGTAACTAGTATTTAGTTTTATGCTAAACAAACACTGAGAATCACTCTTTTCATTATTCTTCTTCGGCATCTTCATAAGTAATTTTTGAACTTCCCTTGGCTATAGGGGGATCTCCACCACCATCTTCATCTGTTACAGAAGAATCATCATTTATATTCACAGTTACTATTGAGTTTTCAGTAATAGCATCACTTACATCAGGTAATGTACAAGACGTAGAAACCGCCTTCCATGGGCCAGAAGAACCGGAACCGTTTACAGGAATGTCAACTTTTACTGCTGAATCACTATGACTTACACTGCAATCTCCTATTGTGTAGTTGTACGGAACAGTTACCAAAATATTCAAGGTATAAGTAGTACCACTCACCGTTAGTCTTAAGTACGGCACTATCTCATGGGGGGTAGTACCTTCTTCAGTTATTTCAAAAGAATTTTTTTCGCTCATAGTTTATGATGGGTTTAAAAGTTTAGTCTTGGATCAAATTAATAAGAAAGCATTCATTATAAAACCAAAGTAACAAAATCCTCTGAATAGGAACTATAGAATATGCCGAAAGTAATTCGACTAAGGATAGAGTTTTTTTATTAAAATATTAATTTAGTTATGTTTACAGTTAATATAAAATAAAACAATCCAGTATCTAATTTGTGCTATTTGCTATCACTAAAAAGTGGTATTCGTTTATACACTATCTAGTGATGATAATGAAAGTTTATTGCCACACTTTAAAAAAAGAATCTAAATGGTTCGGTCTTCAGGAATAATAGCAAGGTTTCTGAAGATTTGATTATCAATCATTAGAAAGGTGATTGATTTCGGAGCAAAAAGAGAAGTGAAGGAACTAACCCCTTCACTGCTTTCCGGGGCGTATGGTGTAGAAGCCATACGATTCCTTATATATATGTTGTCCTTCGTGTCGCATGGCTTAGTCGCTGTGCGATTCTTATTAAAATTAATAGAAACTTAACCTTTAACGGAGAATAGAATGTTTCATTTTTAAACTGAGAAGTAAGAAATTTTTTTTAGCGTTACTCTGCCGTTGCCGACAGGTAGAATTAGACAATGAGACCTCAGTTTTTTGATCCTAAAATCTAATTGGAAACAAATTATCTGTTTTTTTGGTTAGAATTAAAGACAGTAAACTTATATGCTGCATAATTTTAGAAAGAGGAATAGATTTTGGGGAACTTAAGAAAATATAAAGAGCTCGCTCTTTTTTTATGGAAATACGGCAACAGTGATCTGGTTAAAAATGCAGGTTTAAATGATTCACTAGCCAATGAATTTTCTAATCAAGATCAACAAGATGAGGTAACTCCTCAGGATATGGTCAAAGATCTGCAAGAGATGGGGCCAGCTTATATCAAGCTAGGGCAAATGCTTTCCACTCGTCCAGACCTACTCCCATCCAAATACATAGAAGCACTGACAAGTCTGCAAGACGAAGTAGATCCATTTCCTTATGAAGACATTGAAGAGATCATACAGGAAGAACTGGGGATACGTATTTCGAAAGCCTTTAATTGGTTCGATAAAGAACCGTTAGCTTCTGCTTCGTTAGGTCAGGCTCACCTCGCCGAACTAAGAAATGGTGAAACTGTAGTTGTTAAAGTGCAGCGACCTAATATCAGAAAACAAGTTTTAGAGGAGCTGAAAGTTCTTGAAAAGACCACTAATTTTCTAGAAGAAAACACCGATTTTGGAAAACGGTATGGGGTAAACAAGCTATTTAAGCAGTTTAAAAGAACTCTTATCAGAGAGCTTAATTATTTAAAAGAGGCTGAGCATATCAAATTACTGGACAAGAATTTGGCTGAATTTAAGCACATTGTAATGCCTGTCCCAATCGATGATTACACTACCGACAAGGTGCTTACCATGAAGTACTTAAAAGGTAAAAAGATTACTAAAGTATCTTCACTGAAAAAACTAGAGTTTGACGGACATGCGTTGGCTGATGAGCTCTTTAAAGCATATTTAAAGCAAATTGTCATTGACGGTTTCCTCCATGCCGATCCACACCCGGGGAATGTCCATTTAATGGATAATGATAAAATAGCGCTCCTTGACTTCGGAATGGTTGCTCATATATCTCAGGATATCAAAGACAATTATCTTAAACTTCTTTTGAATTTAGGTAATGGTGAGGCAAGTGAAGTAGCTAATATCCTTATCGAACTAAGTGATGAACTTGAAGACTGCGATGAAGATAAATTCCGATCTGAGCTTAGCACTTTGATTATGGAAAACCGGCACGCTACCATGAACGAGTTACAAACCGGAAAAGTTTTCATGTTTATGATACAAGCGGCAGGTGAAAGTGGTTTTTTACTTCCTGTAGAAATGAGTCTGATTGGAAAAGCGCTACTTAATTTAGATCAAGTTGGACGCTCCTTAGCGCCGGATTTTGATCCAAATGATTCTATTCAGCGCCATTCTATGGATTTGATGAATCAACATATGATCAAAGACCTTACTTCTCCGCATTTGATGTCAGCGTTACTGGAAAGTAAAAAGCTGGTAGAAAAGCTACCAGAGCGAGTAAATAAATTCACCTCAAATCTGGCTGAGAATAAAATTAAGATCGAAGTTGACGCGCTAGATGAAAAGCATTTAATGGAGGGATTCCAAAAAATTGCTAATCGTATAACAGCCGGACTTATTCTAGCAGCGCTAATAGTTGGCTCAGCTTTACTAATGCAGGTTAAAACGGAATTCACTTTACTTGGCTATCCCGGACTCGCAATGATCTTTTTTCTAATAGCTGTTTTAGGAGCAGGATATCTAGGCTTCAAAACATTTCTTACAGATGAAGATTCTAACTAAGGGTGCGGTTGAGCTAGTTAATCCGTCAGTTAGTGTTCTAAGTGACTTACTAAAACCTGAGAGAGATTTTCCATTTCTAATGGATTAAGAAATCGTTAACTAATTAAGTTCCTTTTTTGAGGGCTGAATTTCTATTTCATCATTACCTTCGTATTCATTGTCAGGAATAGGAATTGTTGCACCAACCTGAACAGAGTTAGCTTTAAGTCTTCGCTCTAAGATGTGCTGTAAGCGTTCTGCAAGATCAACCAAGTTGTTTTTCTTCTTTTGCCGTCTGGTTTTCATGAAGCGTGAATATAAAAAAGAAGCAAAGCCAAAAATCCCGGTCATTATAATTCCCACTTCAGCATCATTTCCCATTTGCTCGAAAACAGAGGCTGCAAAAAACATAACAGAACCAAAAATTCCCATTAACATGGGTAAATAGAATTTATTGAGAGTTTTAAGGCTTTGTATAACAGTGATCTTAATTCCAGATCCTGAGTCCTCCAACATTACTTCGGGAGAGTTTTGAGAAGCAATAAAACGTGATAATCCTTTTGGTTTTGCCTTCCATATAGTTTTGGTTTTACGATGCTTTATATCACCAACCGTATTGAAGTGGTATTGAATCTGAGCTCTGAGTTCTTTCAGGGTTTCGGGATCCACCTGGCCTTTAGAAAACCCTACAACTTTGGCTGTACTAAATCCTGCGTCTAAAATGAAAGGTTCATCAACCGGAATGCCTTGGTGTTCTAACAGTGCTTCTGCAACATGAGCTCGATGAATATCCATAGAATCGGTAATCTCAAATAAATCCGGATATTCGTTCTCAAGAGAAGAAGAAACCTGACCTGTGTTGCCATAGAACTTTTGGAACATTGTTGCGCGACTTACAATTTTCCGTATTTCTTCTTCCTTAAGATTAGACATGGTTTTTTGCTAGTTCTAGTTCTAGTTCTAGTTCTAGTTAAGTTTTGCTTTTGCCGAAGTTATTAATTCAGCAATTTCTTCTTTCGATATATTCTCTTTATTGTTGCAGTATTGGCATACAATTTCCTGAGATTCGCCTTTCATTTCTTTAAGGTCGTCGTAGTTCAGCATAGATAACGCATTCAAGAAACGGTCTTTATTACAACGGCAAAAGAAATCAACCAATTGGCGCGACAGCTCTTTTACTTTGATAGGAGACATCACCTTGTGCATTACATCATCAATATACTGATCGTCTTCAAAGAATTGATGAACCGGAGGAAATGCACTCAATCGCTCTTGGAGCATATCAATCTGGCCATCAGGAGCATCAGGTAGCTTTTGGATAAGCAATCCGCCGGCTTCTGTTACTTCACCATCTTCATCCATTCCAACATCCAGAATAAGAGCGGAATCAACTTGCTCTGATTGAGCTAAATAATGAGCGATATCGGAAGTAACATCACCATTAATAAGCTGAATGGTACTGGTGCGAGGTTCAGCTTCGTTATATAGTGTCTTCGAAAATGTGAGAACACCCAGCCCTAAACCATCTCCAAAAGAAGTGGATGAATCAGAATAATCAAGTTCTGCGACAGGATTTCCAACATAACCGCGTACTTCGCCAAGGCTGTTAGCTTCAGCAACTAAAAAACTAATGGGGCCATCGCCTTCCATTCGTAAACGAATTCTCTCCTCTCCTTTTAGTTCAGAAGCTAACAACATGGTTGCTGTTAAAGCCCGGCCTAAAATCACGGTATTTAAAAGAGAGAGGTTATGTCTTTTTTTTGCTTCTTTAACAAGATCAGAGGTCTTTACTACGGATATCTTAAAATGTCCGTCAGTTGATATTCCTTTAATCAGGCGATCTTTAAACTCAAATTCCTTTTTGTTCATGTAACTAATTTCTTAATGAATGCTCTTGATATAAAGTTTAAAGATAAGGATAATTACACGGGAATAAACGCATCGCGGTAAAGAGAGTTTCTATCAACAGGATAGCTGCTCTCTTTATTTGTTAGTGATTTTCTAATGATAGTTTTTTATTTATTTGACCGGCTCTGTCTATGTTTCTTTTCAATACGCTATCGCGCTTTTGTATAATCGCAACTCTATTAAGCGCAACAGTTTACAGTATTGGATAAGCTAAAATGTTTTTATATAATCCTAGAATAAAATAGATGATAAGAGGATAATAATGCAGAGGAAAGCCACTATACTTTTAAGAGCAAGCGGAATCATACTATCAATTTACGCGATTTCCTTTTTTATTTTTCCCGAATTATTAGGACAACTTATAGGATTTACACATCATAGCCCAAACACCTTGGTTGAAGTGACCGCTTTTTATGGAGGGTTGGAATTAGGTATAGCTATTTTTTTGTTTTGGTCTGCGGCTGATAAAGATCGAATGCCTTTCGCTTTAATGATGATTTTCTTTGTATTTATGGCTGCAGGTATAGGACGATTGATTGGGATCATCAGATTTGGATTTGAAGATCCGAGTCAGCCAATAGTAACAATATTGGAAATTGGATGGTCTTTGGTGTCATTATGGATGGCGCGGAATTTCAAGTAATCGCTCTTTTTGGAAGTATAACAAAAGAGAGTTTTTATCAGGGGGGCTAAGTGCTGAAATTAACTATAGGATTTGAAAGACGGTTTCCTCAACAGCAGATAACAGTTAGCTTTTAGCTCTATTAAAGTCACTAAAAGCTAACTGCCGAAAGCATAAGACCAAGCAATTACTTCCTGTCTTGCAAATAAATCTCTCCCACTCTACCCGAGAAGTGACCTTTAGAAGAATAGATCTTATGTGTTTTTCCGACACCATAAATTCTTTTTTCAGCAAGTTTATTAGAGGCAACATGCGTAGGAATTTCATTCTCTTCAGAGAAGTTCAGAATATCTAGAATAGTGTCGTAGATCTTTCCTGCTTTTTGAAGACAGCGCTCTTCGTTATATCCTTCCAGCTCTCCGGCTACATTTATCAATCCTCCCGCATTAATTACATAATCGGGTGCATAAATAATTCCTTTATCCATTAATTCTTGTCCGTGCTTTTCTTCAATATCAAGCACGTTATTTGCGCCACCTGCAATAATATCACATTTAAATTGCCCCATAGTTTCATCGCTGATGACGCCGCCTAAAGCGCATGGTGTAAATATGTCTACATCCAAGCCGTAAATTTCATCAGGTTTAACCAGTGTGCCATTTACTTCTTCAGCGAGTGCTTTTGCTTTATCCTCGTAAATATCTGTGATAAAAAGCTTGGCTCCTTCCTTCGCTGCATGTCGAGCGAAAGTTGAAGCCACATTGCCGGCTCCTTGTAGTGCAATTCTCTTACCTTCTAACGAATCACTACTGTACGCTTTTTTAGCACAAGCCTTTGCGCCCATGTAAACACCATAAGCAGTTACAGGTGATGGATTTCCGCTGCCACCCATAGATTTCGGAATCCCGGTTACAAATTTCGTTTCCGAATAAACCCACTCCA
>Ga0189275_100288_pt1 | contig 35714 bp, 40 predicted proteins | sample N19A6minimetaG_FD_130329 | JGI IMG/M metagenome (GOLD analysis project Ga0189275, IMG submission 130329) | Marine microbial communities from the Costa Rica Dome - N19 A6 mini metaG | ecosystem: Environmental > Aquatic > Marine > Oceanic > Photic zone | place: Costa Rica: the Eastern Pacific...
CCTCGTCGAGGCCGGAAAACCCAAGAAACTCGCCCTCATCGCCGTCGCCCGAAAACTCCTCGTCACCCTCAACGCCATGCTCAGAGACCAAAAGCCATACGCCCCATAAACACAGTTGCCGGCACAAGGCCGGGGAAAACAAGAAAGACGCGGGGGCAAGGAGAGAGACTGGAAAGCGGGGGCGTGACGTCATACTTCCTCGGCCAGCTCCCCGATCACCTCCACGGCCGTCATCACATCCTCGCGCGTACAGTCGAACTGTCCGACCTGGAAGCGGATGACGTATTGGCCCTCATGCCGCGTCTGGGTGAGATAGGTGCGGCCGTCGGCATTGATACGCTCCAGCAGGGCTGCCGTGGCGGCGTCTGCGTCCTCGCCGGCCGGCTCGAAGCGGAAGGTGAATAGGCTGAACCGGCCTTCCGTCACGATGCGGAAACCGGGCAGGGCGGCAATGGCCGCCTCGGCATCGCGCGACCAGGCGATGTGATTGCGGATGCGCTGGCGCAGCCCGTCCAGCCCGTAGGCGCGGATCAGGAACCAGAGTTTCAATGCCCGGAAGCGCCGCCCCAGCGGCACGGTCCATTCGGAGTAATTCACCACTTCATCAAAGCCCGGTGTCTCCAGATAATCGGGCCGCAGCGTGAGGGATTTGAGCTGGTCGGCCGGATTTTTCAGAAACTGGATCGAGCAGTCGAACTGGGCGCCGAGCCATTTGTGCGGATTGAAGACGATGGAGTCGGCGTGCTCCGCGCCTGACCAGACTTCTCTTAACTCCTTGCAAATCATGGCAGAACCGGCCCACGCTGCATCGATATGCGTATATAAACCCTCTTTTTCTGCCATTGCCACGATTTCCGCCACAGGGTCACAGGCGCCGATTGAGGTGCCGCCAACACAGATCACGATGCCCGCAGGCCGGTGTCCGGCGGCCCGATCAGCGGCTATGGCGGCGCGCAGGGCGTCCGGATCCATGCCATGGTCCGCGCGGGTGGGGATTTTGACCAGATTGTCCTGCCCGATGCCGGCGACCCAGCACGCCTTGTCGACCGAGGAATGCGTCTGCGCCGAGGCATAGATGCGCGGTGCGGCCTCACCGGCCAGACCCGAACGGATGCCGCGCCATTCGAGCGCGCGTTCGCGCATGGTCATGACGGCCGACAGCGTTGCCGAGGAGGCGCTGTCCTGGATCACCCCGCGCCAGCCTTCAGGCAATTCGACGGCCTGGCGCATCCAGTCGATCATCCGCGTTTCCATCTCGGTCGCGGCCGGTGAGGTCTGCCAGAGCATGCATTGCGCTGCCATCGTGTTTGCGAGCTGCTCGGCGAGCATGGAGGCGGGCGCGGCATTGGCCGGGAAGTAGGCGAAAAAGCGCGGATGCTGCCAGTGGGTCATCGCGTCCGGCACGATGCGTTCGAAATCGGCGAAGATGCGCGCCATCGGCTCGGCGTCCTCGGGCGGCGAGATGGGCAGGGCGGCGATCACCTCGCCCGGCGCCGTGCGCGGCCGGACCGGCCGGTCCCGCAAGGAGCGCAGATAGTCGGCCGACCAGTCGGCAATACGTTTCGACCAGGTGGTGAATTCCGCCAGATCCATTGTGACACCCTCCATGCGCGCCCGCCCGGCAGTTTCAGGCAGCTGGGACGCATCCAATAGCCTTCCCGCGTGCATCTCGTACACATCCCGGTATCATGTCGATGCTTCATGACGCCGGGGGGCGAAACGGGAGTAACGGGATATGACGAAATACATTCTGGCAGCCCTGGGTGGTGCCGCAATACTGGCCGGCTCCGGCTGGACACAGGACAGTCGCAATATCGAGGTGGGGGCGTTCGACCGGGTCGAGGCCCGGGGCGGCCTGCGTCTGGAGATCGTGCGCGGCGACAATCCGGGCGTGCGGCTGGAAGGCAATGGCAGCGATTTCGACGATATCGAGGTCGCGGTGCAGGGCGACGAGCTGCGGATCCGCCAGGACACCGGCTGGTTCATGCGCAATCGCCAGCTCGACGTTGTCGTGCAGGTCACCATGAGCGAATTCGAATCGCTGGATTTCAGCCGCGGCATTTCGGCCCGCGTGTCGGATATCCAGGCCGGGCATCTCGATGTCGACATCAATACCGGCGCCGCCGCGCGCCTGTCCGGTACGTGCGAGACGCTTGTCATCGGTCTGTCGACCGGCGTGTCGCTGAATGCGCGGGATCTGGTGTGCGAAGACGTGGAACTGGAAGCGTCGACGGGCGCCGATGCCAGTGTCCATGCGACATCGCGGATCGAGGCCCGGGCCTCCATGGGCGCGGATATCGATGTGTATGGCTCGCCGGGCCAGCGCGATGTCAGCGCGTCGATGGGCGGCGACATCTCCTTCCGGAACTGATCCGGCGCTTCGGCAGGCCGCGGGGCCTGCCGATAACGGAAGCCCGCGCTTGCGCCGTGTGCATGGAACCTGTATACGGCGCGGCTCGAACGGATGGCGTGGGCCGTCCGGAGCATGATTCAAAGAATTGCGGAGAGCCCGATGGCCGTCCCTAAGAGAAAAACCACGCCGAGCAAGCGCGGCATGCGCCGGGCCCACGACAAGCTGGCCAGCCCGGTCTACATTGAAGACAAGGACAGCGGTGAACTGCGCCGTCCGCACCATGTCGACCTGAAGTCGGGCATGTATCGCGGCCGCCAGATCCTGGAGCCGAAGGACGACTGATCCGTCCTGACGGTATTGCCGTTTCCAAAGCGCGCCTGGTGAAAACCGGGCGCGTTTTCGTTGGGGATGCCGGTACTGCGCGCCTGCAGGTCCGGCCAGAAGGGAACGTCCATGGCCAGTGATATCGAGATTGCCCGCGCTGCTACGCTCAAGCCGATGCCGGAGATCGCTGCGGCGCTGGATATCCCGGCCGACGCGCTGGAACCCTATGGCAAGACCAAGGCGAAACTGTCCGGCGACTATATCGCCACGCTGAAGGACCGTCCGCGCGGCAAGCTGATCCTGGTTACCGCGATCAGCCCGACGCCGGCCGGCGAGGGCAAGACCACCACGACAGTGGGGCTGGGCGACGGTCTGGCGCGGATCGGCCGCAAGGTCGCGATCTGCTTGCGCGAACCCTCCCTGGGGCCCTGTTTCGGCATGAAGGGCGGCGCCGCCGGCGGCGGTCGCGCCCAGGCCGTGCCGATGGACGATATCAATCTCCACTTCACCGGCGATTTCCACGCCATCACGGCGGCGCACAACCTGCTTGCCGCCATGCTCGACAATCATATCCACTGGGGCAATGAGCTGCGCATCGATACGCGCCGCATTGCCCTGCGCCGGGTGCTGGACGTCAATGACCGCTCCCTGCGTGCGGTCGTGACCGGGCTGGGCGGGCCGGCCAACGGCACGCCGCGCGAGGCCGGGTTCGACATCACGGTTGCTTCCGAGGTGATGGCCATTCTGTGCCTGGCCAGCGATCTGGACGACCTGCAGCGGCGCCTGGGCAATATCGTGGTCGGCGAGCGGGTCGACCGCTCCCTGGTCACCGCGCGCGAACTGGGCGCCGACGGGGCGATGACCGTGCTGCTGAAGGATGCCTTCCAGCCCAATCTCGTGCAGACGCTGGAACACACGCCGGCCTTCATCCATGGCGGCCCCTTTGCCAATATCGCCCATGGCTGCAACTCGCTGGTCGCCACCGACACGGCCCTGCGCCTGGCCGATTATGTCGTGACCGAAGCCGGGTTCGGCGCCGATCTGGGCGCCGAGAAATTCTTCGACATCAAGTGCCGCAAGGGCGGTCTTTCCCCCTCGGCAGCCGTTCTGGTCGCGACCGTGCGGGCACTGAAGATGAATGGCGGTGTCGAGAAGGGCGATCTGGGCGCGGAGAATGTCGGGGCCGTCGAGCGGGGCTGCGCCAATCTCGGCCGCCATATCGACAATATCAAACAATTCGGCGTGCCCCTGGTCGTCGCGATCAATCACTTCACAGCCGATACCGAGGCCGAGCTGGCTGCCGTGAAGGCCTTCTGCGCCGAGCGCGGTGTCGAGGCGGCCCTGGCGACGCATTGGGCCGATGGCGGGGCAGGCACGGCAGCGCTGGCGCGCAGTGTGGCCGCGCTGGCCGACAGCGGTGAGGCCGCGTTCGCGCCGCTCTATGGCGACGATCTTTCCCTCGTGGAAAAGATCGAGACGGTCGCGCGCAAGATCTACCGCGCCGACGAGGTCGATATCGACAAGGCCGCGCGGGTGCAGCTGGAGCGCTGGCAGGAGGCCGGTCATGGCCGTCTGCCGGTGTGCATGGCCAAGACCCAGTATTCCTTCTCCTCGGACCCGGATCAGCTGGGCGCGCCGGAGGGTCATGTGCTCAAGGTGCGCGAGGTTCGCCTGTCGGCCGGGGCCGGCTTCGTCGTGGCGATCTGCGGCAGCATCATGACCATGCCGGGCCTGCCCCGGCATCCGGCGGCGCTGGACATCCGTCTCAATGAGGATGGCGAGATCGAAGGCCTGTTCTAGGCCGGATTTTCGCCTTCGCAGCGCTTGTTCGCGGTAACACGGGGCTTCCCGGCAGCCACAGGCTTGCGTCGCCGCGCGCCTTGGTTATGAAGCGCGCAACACGCCTTTTGCCGAAGAGAGTCGCCATGACCGCCATTATCGACATTGTCGCCCGTGAAATCCTCGACAGCCGCGGCAATCCGACCGTCGAGGTCGATGTGCTGCTGGAGGACGGCTCGCTGGGCCGCGCCGCCGTGCCGTCGGGGGCCTCCACCGGCGCTCACGAGGCGGTCGAGATGCGCGATGGCGACGAACGCTATGGTGGCAAGGGGGTCTACAAGGCCTGTGCCGCCGTCGAGGGCGAGATTTTCGAGGCGATCGCCGGCATGGACGCCGAAGATCAGCGCCGTATCGACGAAGCCATGATCGAGCTGGACGGCACCGCCAACAAATCGCGTTTGGGCGCCAATGCCATGCTGGGTGTGTCGCTCGCCGTGGCCAAGGCTGCAGCCGACGTTCAGGGTCAGCCTCTCTTCCGCTATGTCGGCGGCATGAATGCGCGTGTCCTGCCGGCCCCGATGATGAATATCATCAATGGCGGCGCCCACGCCGATAATCCGATCGACTTCCAGGAATTCATGATCATGCCGGTCGGTCTGCCGACCTTCTCCGAAGCCCTGCGCTGCGGCGCCGAGGTGTTCCATGCGCTCAAGTCGCGCCTCAAGGCGGACGGGCTGAACACCAATGTCGGCGATGAGGGCGGCTTTGCGCCCAATCTGAATTCTGCCGAACAGGCGCTCGACGTGATCATGGCGGCCATCGAGGCGGCCGGTTACAAGCCGGGCGAGGACGTCGCCCTGGCGCTCGACGTGGCGTCCACCGAATTTTTCAAGGACGGCAAGTATGTGATGGCCGGCGCCGGTGTCACGCACGACTCCGCCGGCTTTGCGCAATATCTTGAAGAACTGGTCGGCAAGTATCCGATCGTCTCCATCGAGGACGGCATGGCCGAGGACGACTGGGACGGCTGGAAACAGCTGACCGAGCGCGTCGGCGAGCGCTGCCAGCTGGTCGGAGACGACCTCTTCGTGACCAATCCGGAACGTCTGGTGCACGGTATCGAGACCGGTGCCGCCAACGCCATCCTCGTGAAGGTCAACCAGATCGGCACCCTGTCCGAAACGCTCGACGCTGTCGATATCGCCCTGCGCTCGGGCTATGGCGCGGTGATGTCGCACCGTTCCGGCGAGACCGAGGATGCGACGATTGCCGACCTCGCGGTCGCCACCAATTGCGGGCAGATCAAGACCGGTTCGCTGGCCCGCTCCGACCGGACCGCCAAGTACAACCAGCTGCTGCGCATCGAGAGCCTGCTGGGCGACACGGCGATCTATGCCGGCGACAGCGGCCTGGCTTGAGGGCCTTGCCGCTGCGCCCGCGCAGATCGACCGGCATAATATTCCCGGGCGGTGGTTTTTGCCGGTTCAACCGGAATAAATTTCCGGCAGGGAGCCGATGATTCGGTGCATCCGCTGCGAATCGTGAGGCCAGTCAAGTCATACCCAATTGGCATGCGGGTTGCGCTGTGATTCAGGCCTGAATGCGCGGAGCCTTGCGATGACAATGATAACTTCGACGACTCAAGTGCCGGCCTTCCAGTACCAGCGGCTGGCGGACCGGTCCCCCTCGAACACCGAATTCGCTCCCCAGACGGATGAAGCGTCTGCGTCCGGCGGCACGACAACCTCGGACCGGCTGAAGAACTTGCTGGCCCGGCTCGAGGAACTCAAGGCCCGCCAGGCGAACATGTCCAATCATGACTATGCGATGGAGAACTTCGCGCTGAAGGAGAAGATCTCGACGGAACGCCTGAACCTGGGCGAGACGCTGGACACGTTCGCGGTCGAGTTCCGCGGGAGGGTTTTCAACCTCGCGGGACATGTATCGGGGCCGGGTGCGCTGGAGTTCGCGAAACTCTCCGATGCGGACGGCTTCGAACTCGCACAGCTTCGCGGCGGATCGGATGCCGCGAGCCCCGAGCAACGGCTGGTCGGCGTCGATATAAAGGTCTGACGAAAGACAGTGCGTTCATCCCGGCCTGCTACATTTGTAGGCGTGCCGCGCCGGCTGTTTCTCCGCTAAGCTTCCGGTGGAAGCGGGGGGCGCAACGGATACATGCCGACGCGGGACACATGGTCTGACGGGCTGTCGCCCGACGAAATCCTGGTGCGTGCGGGCCGTATCGGCTGGCTGGTCCATGCCGTCGTGGTCGGGCTCGCCGCGCTCGGCCTCAACGCCCTGGACATGCCGCGGGGCGCCCTCGGCCTGGCGGCAACCGGCATCCCGCTCAGCCTTGTCATCGCGGCGATCATGTTCCGTGGTTTCAATCTGCGCGCCTATTTCGTCCTGACCGGTCTGGCCGGCGTGATGTGGGGCGCGCTGGCGCTGTCTGTCGCGCCGTCGAGCCTGGGCGAGGCGACGCTCTTTGTCACGCTGGTGATCGGTGGCACGGCCGCTGCGGCGATCGCCATCCAGTTTCCGCGGCCCTGGCTGGTGGCCACGTCACTGGCGCCGGCGCTGAGCGGTTTGACGATCGCCCATCTCCTGCCGGGCACGCCTCTGGGCCTCTCCATCGCGCCCATGGTGCTGATCTACGGTCTGCTTCTGGCGCTTCTGGCGCGCTATATGCGCGAGATCTTCAACGCCAATCTGCGGCTGACAGCTCAGCTTTCCGAACAGGTCGATGCGCTGGGCCGGGCGGTGGAGGAGCGCGACCGCGCCATGGCGGTCAAGCAACGCCTCCTGCGTCACACCGGACATGACATGCGCCAGGCGCTGCATGCTGTGAAGTTCGTGCTGCACTTCCTGCGCGACCAGCGCCTGTCGGACGAAACCCGCGAACTTGTCACACGAGGCCAGCGCTCGCTCGACGTGCTGGGCGGACTGTTCCAGTCGATCCAGGATATCAGCCAGATCCAGTCCGAGCGTATCGAGGTGCGATCCGAACCGGTCGTCCTGGGCAGCCTGTTGCGCCGGGCGACATCGACCCTGGCCGGCGAGGCCCGCCAGCGCGAGATCGCGCTTCACGTCATTCCCAGCACGGCCCGGGTGGAGACCGATCCGCTGCTTCTCCAGCGCATCGTGCAGAATATCGCGGCCAATGCCGTGAAGTTCGCAGGCAGCCGCGTCGTGATCGGCGTGCGCCGCCGCGCGGGGCGGCTCACCATCGAAATCCTCGATGACGGACCGGGCATACCGCGCGAGCGCCAGGACGAGATATTCGAGGAGTTCACCCAGCTGCAACCCGGCACCGGCGAAGCGCCGGGCCTCGGACTGGGCCTCGCCATCGTGCGCGAACTGTCCGGCAAGCTGGGGCTGGAGGTTTCGGTCCACAGCCGTCTGGGAGCGGGAACACGCTTCTCGATCGGCGGCTGGCCCGTGCAGGGCGCGGACCTGCCGGCGAGCGGGCCGGCGACGATCTGTGCCTTGGTGTATCGCGGCGAACCCGATCCGGATCTGCGCCGCGCGGCAAGACTGACCGGCGAATGGGGCTATCGCGTTGTCGAGATCGACAGCGCGGCTCAGGCGTCAATGGCGTCGGAGCCGGATATCGTGCTCGTCGCGCCCGGCGTCGATATCGCCCGGGCGCTGGCTCTGACCGGCGGACGGACCATGCGCACCATCGTGCTGGGCGGACCGGTGGTGGCAGACGGCTCCAGGCCGGCGCTGCACCTGGCCGACGGCTGGCGGCCGGCGCAATTGCGCTCGGCGATGATGTCCTGCCTGCGGGCATCGGGCTAGGATGGGGCGATGCAGGACCGGCTGAACATCCTCATTGTCGACGACCACCCGCTGTTCCGCGACGGCATGAAGCGTGTGGCGATCAAGGCGTTTCCGGCGGCACGCCTGGCCGAGGCTGACCGGGCGGATGCTTTGTGGGCGCAAACCGATACGCCGCCGGATGTTCTGCTGCTCGATCTGGTTTTCCCGGGTTTCGAGGCCGAGCGTGATTTCGCGCGTCTGCGGCAGGCCATGCCGCTGACCACGATCATTGTCGTGTCGATGACCGACGATCTGCAGACGGTGAATGCGATGATGGAAGCCGGTGCCAACGGCTTCCTGTCCAAGGCCGTTTCGCCGGCGGACATGGGCCGCGTGCTGGCCGAGATCCAGGCAGGCGGGCAGTGCGTGCTGCTGGAATCGCGCGATGATGACATCCGTCCGACCGAATTGTCGCCGCGCCAGCTCGACGTCCTGCGCGGGCTGGCCCAGGGTGCGACCAACAAGGAGATCGCGCGGGATCTGGGCATCTCGCCCTTCACGGTGCGGGTGCATGTCTCGGCGATCCTGCGTGCTTTCGATGTCGCGACCCGCTCGGCGGCGATTTCGGCGGCGGCCGAAGAGGGGCTCGTTTAGCAGGCATCCGCCGTGCAGGTTGTATCGGACATGTGTACGATTTATCTGCGCGGGCCGACGGGAGAGACTTCACACTCAATTCCAGTGCGAAGGTCTATCCAGATGAAAAACACGCAAATCCTTGTGGCTGCCATAGCAGCGGCCTGTCTTGCCGGCACTGCCCAGGCGGACACTCAAGTCTCGTCGGACCAGGGCAGCATGACCTGGGACCAGGCCATGTCACACTGTCGGGGAATGGGCATGCGCCTGCCGACCATAAACGAGCTGATGTGGGCCATGAACCACTTTGAAGGCAGCCGGTTTGCTGCCCAGCGCGGGTATTGGTCATCGGATACCGGCGGGAGTGTCAATTCGGCCCGCTGGGCTTCGACGGGAACATCGCCGCGCTGGAACGGCTATTCCAGCAACAGCCGGAATGCGCGCTATCATGTCGTGTGCATACGCACGAATTAGGGTCTGGAAGGCTATTGTGGCGCTGTACCCCGCCTTGAACGGATCCCCCAACCCGTTCGTCCGGCCAGTGCCGCGATGAGCAGCGAGAAGACCGGTCCGCCGAGGCAGAACAGGGCCCAGGGGGCATAGGCGAGCGTGGGCACGCCCAGCGTTGTCGCCATGAACAGCGCCGAGACCGTCCAGGGCAGGAGGGGTTCGACCAGCGTCACCGAATCCTCGATCGAGCGCGACAGGTTCTCGCCCGCCAGTCCGCGGTCGCGATAGGCGGGACGGAAGAGCTCGCCGACGATCAGTGCCGTGACGCCGGCATGAGAGGTAATGGCGACGAAGGTCGCCCCGGCCGCAAGCGTCGCGGCGACGAGACTGAAGGTCGAGCGCACCGCACTCAGCAGCGCCTGCATCAGGCGGGCGAGGGCGCCGGAGGTTTCCATCGCACCGGCCAGCACAAAGGCCGTGATGATGAAGATCAGCGTCTGCCCCATCGAGGCCAGGCCGCCACGATTGAGCAGGCCGGGCAGGGCGGCAGGGAGCGTATCCGGTGCGGTCCCGGTCATGGAGACGTCGAACCCGCCCATCACGACGCGGACAGCATCGCCGGCGGCCCAGCCCTGAGCGGCAATACCGAGGATCAGCGCCAGCACCGAACTGGCCAGGATCACCAGGGCGGGCGGCTGACGGAGGGCAATGCCGCCGACGGCCAGCGCGACCGGCAGCAGGGCAAGTGCGTCGAGCCGGAACAGGCCTGCCAGGGCGGCAGAGGTCGCCTGTGCGGTCTCCGGCGTGGCGGTATCGCCGCCGCTGCCGAACAGGCCGGCGAGTGCGTAGATCAGGGTGGCGAGGATGAAGGACGGCACGGCCGTCCACAGCATGTGCCGGATGTGGCTGAAGACCGGAACATGGGCGGCAATGGCGGCAACATTGGTCGTGTCCGAGAGCGGTGACAGCTTGTCGCCGAAATAGGCGCCGGAGACGACGGCGCCCGCGACCGGTGCCAGCGGCAGGCCCATGGCTTCGGCGGTGGCGATAAAGGCGACGCCCAGCGTGCCGGCCGATCCCCAGGACGTACCGGTCATGATCGACATCAGCGCCGTGCCGATAAAGGCCGTCAGGACGATATAGCCCGGATCGATGAGGGCGATGCCGGTCACCACCATCAGCGGAATCGTGCCGGAAAACATCCAGGCGCCCAGCAGCACACCAATCGAGAGCAGGATCAGGATGGCTGGCAGGACATCGGCGATCTTGGCACCGGCCGCCGCCTGGATATCCGCCCAGCCGGCACCGCGGCTGCGGGCGATGAGACCGGCGCACAATGCGGCCAGCGCCATGGCAACGATCAGGATCTCGCCGCCGAAGCCGGACAGCGCCACGCCGCCGCCGATCGCGGCCAGCAGGACAGCGAGCGGCAAAAGGGCGAGGACCAGCGGCAGGTCTGTGCGTCTGGATGTATCGGTCATTGGCCGAGCGCCTGGTCGAGATCGTCGAGCAGCTTGTCCGGACCTTCCAGACCGACCGACAGGCGGACGAGGTTGAAGGGGCGGCGCGGATCGCGGCCGTCTGGCCGGCCTGCCGGGATGACAAGGCTTTCAACACCGCCCCAGCTGACCGCGCGCCCGAACAATTTGAGCCGGTCGAGGCAGGCGCAGACCCGGTCGAAATCCGGAGCGTCGATCTCGATGGAGAAGAGGCCGGAATGCCCGCGCATCTGGCGTTCGAACAGGTTAGCCGACGTGTTGTCGAGTGCTGGATGGAAGACCCGGCGCACGCGCGGATGGTCCGCCAGGGCCCGCGCGAGAATCTCGCCATCGGCCTGGTGCTGTTTCAGCCGGGCCGGCAGGGTCATCAGACCACGGGTAAGGAGGAAGGCGTCCAGCGGTGCCTGAATGCCGCCCAGCAGCATGTAACCGCGCTCGAAGATCTTCTGGACCAGCGCCTCCGACGCCATGACGGCGCCGCCGATCACGTCGGAATGGCCGCCGATATATTTCGAGCAGGAGTGCAGCACGATGTCGAAACCGAGGGTGATCGGCTTCTGCAACAGCGGTGTGGCGACGGTATTGTCGATGGCTGTGAGGATGTTGCGGCTCTGCGCCAGCCTGGCGATGGCCTCGAGGGGCAGGAGGCCGAACAGCATGGTGCCCGGGCTTTCCACGAAGATCAGCCGGGTCGCCGGCGTCAGCGCGGCCTCGATCGTGTCCAGGGCGCTTTCGCCTTCGGGGAAGACCTGGCTGTGAGTGATTCCGAACCGTTCGAGCTGCGTGGCGAGCTGCAGGGTCGGCCCGTAGATATCACCGGCGAACAGGATGTGATCGCCACTGTCGAGCACGGCAAAGAACGTAGCCGCGATGGCCGCCATGCCCGATCCGAAACAGCGGCAGTCGCCGGCGCGTTCCAGGGCGGCCAGGCTGGTCTCCAGCGCGCGTATGCCGGGATTCGTGCCGCGGGAATAAACCGTGCGGCGGCTTTCATGGGCGAGCCCGTCCAGCAGGTCGGCGGTCCGCGCATGGCGGAAGAGCGAGGCCTGGACGATCGGCGGCAGTACCGGTTCGGCACCGCTCACCGGCTGTCCTCCGGCCCGCAGGCAGATCAGTTCATCGTGTGAATCCAGTCCCCTCATGGCCCGACCATGGCCGATTTCGGCAAGCCGCGCCAGCACTTGCGCGGCACTGGTGCGGGGCGGCCCGCCGCAATCCGACCCAATCTCTTACCCAGTCCTGAATCCGGGATTCACCGTTCCTAAAGCCTGCTCGTGTTGAATCACTGGCAGGATATGAAGCCGGTGCGGGACAACCGGCCAGACACAGGTGGTGGATTTGGACGCGATCAAGCGTTTCGGGACGAGTGCCTTTCTTGCGGTGGCGATTGCCTATTTCGGCTATCACGCGCTCACCGGCGAGCAGGGCGTTCTGAACTGGATTGTCGTCAAGAACGAGATTCGCGCCGCCGAGGCCGAACTCGCCATCGCCGTTGCCGAACGTGAGCAGCTTGAAGAGACCGCGGCGCGCCTGCGCTCGGACAGTCTCGACCTCGACTATGTCGAGGAACGCGCCCGCGACATCCTCAATGTCGCCCATCCCCGCGAATTCATCGTCGAGATCGAACCCGCGCCGCAGCGCTAGGGTGTTGAGACGCCATCCTCTCCCCGCCCGGGGAGAGGTCCGAGCGCAGCTCGGGGTGAGGGGCGGCCGCAAAGCGGCCTTCAGGGAATATCCCGCTCCTGCGCGTCAGCTAAATCAGAACGGCCAAAATCATCAGTGGCACGGCTTCGCCGTACGCCCCTCATCCGGGCTTCGCCCACCTTCTCCCCGGTCGGGGAGAAGGGCCGTTCCCCGCCTCCAACGCGCCTGCAGCATGCCCTTTTTTCGCTATGGAGCTTGCCGTTGGCGTCATCCATCTGATATGCGGCAGTGACCGTCAGATGGGAGCGCGAAGCTTTATTTCGCGTGCGAAGAAATGGCTGCCAAGCGTACGACCAAGACCACCGCATCGAAATCTTCGGCCAAGTCCGCCGGAAAAGACGAGCTTCTCCAGTACTATCGCGACATGCTGCTGATGCGGCGTTTCGAGGAGAAGGCTGGCCAGCTCTACGGCATGGGCCTGATCGCGGGCTTCTGTCACCTCTATATCGGCCAGGAAGCGGTCGTCACGGGGATCCAGGCGGCGCTGGAAGAGGGCGATCAGGTCATCACGGGCTATCGCGATCACGCTCACATGCTGGCCTGCGGCATGGACCCGAATGGCGTCATGGCCGAGCTGACCGGCCGCGAGGGCGGGTATTCGCGCGGCAAGGGCGGCTCGATGCACATGTTCTCCCGCGAGAAGCAATTCTATGGCGGCCACGGCATTGTCGGCGCCCAGGTCTCGCTCGGCACCGGCCTGGCCTTCGCCGACCGCTACAAGGAAAACAAGAAGGTCGCCGTGACCTATTTCGGTGACGGTGCGGCCAATCAGGGCCAGGTCTATGAGAGCTTCAACATGGCCAAGCTCTGGGACCTTCCGGTCATCTATGTGATCGAGAACAACCAGTACGCCATGGGCACGGCCGTCAAGCGTGCCTCGTCGGAAACCGCGCTGCACAAGCGCGGCCTCTCCTTCGGCATTCCCGGCGAGGAGGTCGACGGCATGGATGTCGAGGCGGTGAAGGCGGCGGCAGCCAAGGCGGTCAAACATGCCCGCGACGGCAATGGCCCCTATATTCTGGAAATGAAGACCTACCGCTATCGCGGTCACTCGATGTCCGACCCCGCGAAATACCGCACGCGCGAGGAAGTCGACGACATCCGCTCGCACCACGACCCGATCGATCTCGTGAAAAAGCGTCTCATCGAGGGCAAGCATGCCACCGAGGACGAACTGAAGGAGATCGACAAGGAGGTGAAGAAGGTCGTCAACGACGCCGCCCAGTTCGCCAAGGACAGCCCCGAGCCGGATCCGTCCGAGCTCTACACGGATGTGCTGGTGGAGGTGTAGCAGCATTGCCCTACTGGGTTGCGGCATATCTGGGCCTCGGGGCTCTGATCTGGCTGGCTACCGGCTTTTGCATGCTGAGGAGCTGGTTCGTTCAAAAACGCCTTTCTGAGAAGAGCGCGTTTGTTCCCGCGCCGGTCTGGACCTGGAGTGCCGCGCCTCGAGAAACATTGAAGGCCATGGCCGAAGCTGGTGATGCAGATGCCGTTTCGCTGCTTCATTCCCGATCCCAAGCGAAGCTCGCCTGGAGAACACTCGTGGGATGGCTGGTTTTGGGGTTCATTGCGCTGCCGTTTGGCTTTGTGCTCAATGCGCGTCTGACGTGACCAAGAAAGAAATCCAATGACACCGCAAGTGAAGCACTTTCTCGATACTTGGCACCGCGCCGTTGAAACCCGCGACGAGACGCTGCTCGCGTCGATCATCGCGGAGGGCTGCGAGTTGCATTCGCCGGTCGTCTGGAAACCGTCGGCCGACAAGCACTATCTGCTCCACATCCTGATGGGTGTGATCACCACGATCGAGGGTTTTGCCTACCGCCAGCAATGGGTGGACGGCAATGAGATCATCCTGGAATTCACCGGCACGGTGGACGGCAAGGGTCTTGTCGGCATCGACAAGATCTCGCTCGACGATGCCGGTCACATGAACCGGATCGAGGTGCTGATCCGCCCGATGAACACGCTGTTGGAATTCGCCACACGCATGCGCGAGCACGCGCTGCGCTACAAGCCGGAGGCGGCCAATGGCTAGCCGGCTCGGCCTTCTCATCACAAGCGTCGCCATGCTGGCGGCGAGCGGTTGCTCGGACAATTCCGCACCGGCCGTCGAGACGATCGAGGAAGCCGTTCCCGGCTATCTCGAACGCCTGCACGCCCCGGGCATGGCGGTGGCGGTGATCCGCAATGGCGAGCTTGTCTGGGCGGAGGGCTTCGGCCTGACGGGTGTCGAGGCGGACAGCGCGCCTGTCACCCATCGCACCGTTTTCGAATTCGCCTCCCTGTCCAAACCGGTCTTCGCGGCGATTGCCGCCGGACAGGCACACGCAGGCGTCTACGATCTGGACGGCGATCTCGGACCGGCGTCCGACTTTCCCCGCATCGCCGACGCCGAAGCTTTCGCCGGCGTGACGCCGCGCATGATCCTGTCGCACGGAACAACGCTGCCCAACCGGGCCGACGAGGCGGGCGGCCCGCTGGAGTTTTCCGGCACGCCGGGGTCGCGCTTCCGCTATTCCGGCGAAGCCTACGGCCTGCTGCAATCGATGCTGGAACGGCGCACCCGGGCCAGCCTGGAAGCGCTGCTCGAGCCGCTCGCGGCCGAGGCGGGCATGACGGACGCCCATTATGCGGCCGGTGAGGCCGGTGCGGCGGATCCGGTGATGGCGGTCAATCGCGACGGTTCGGTGCGGGCGCGCCGCAATGCGGCCGAGGGACATGCCGCCGCCTCGCTTACCGCCAGCGTGTTCGACTATGGGCGGTTCGTGTCCTGGCTGCTCGATGACGAGCAGGCCGGGTTACGCGCGACCCTGTTCACTCCGACCCAGCCGGTGGCCTGGGATGCGTTCGGCCGGGAGGGTGAGATGCCCGAAGGCGTCGAGATCGATTGGGGGCTCGGCTGGGGTCTCTATCGCGAGGACGGCCGCCGGATTGCCTTCCACTGGGGCGATAACGGCGCCTTCAAATCCTTTGTCGCCATCGATATCGACCGGCGCGACGCCATTATTTACGCCGCCAATGGCTGGGACGGTCTGTGCGTCGCCGTTCCGCTCGCCGCGCCCGTCGTCGGCGATGTCGGCACGATCACCGACTGGCTGAACTACAGCCGTATCGACAGCGGTTCGCCCGTCTGTCCGGACCGGGAGTAGACGCGGCCATGCACTATTCCGGACACTGTCATTGCGGCGCCGTGAAGGCGCGTTTCCAGAGCGAGCGCACGCCGGCAGAGCTGGGTGTGCGCACCTGCCAGTGTGATTTCTGCCGCCGCCGGGGCGCCGTGAACATTTCCGACCCGGCCGGCGCGATCGAGATCGATTGCAGCCCGGACGACATCCATCGCTACCGCTTTGCCCTGCGCACGGCGGATTTCCTGATCTGCAGGACCTGCGGCACCTATGTGGCCGCCGTGATGGGCGAGGGCGAGCGCATCGTCTCGACCATCAATGTGGTGGGCCTGCGCATGGCGGACTTCCTCGATATCGAGGAGGCGCCCGCCGACTTTGCCGCCGAGACGACCGAGGCCCGCATCGCCCGGCGTTTCGACAAGTGGACGCCCACTCGTTTCACGAACCCACAGCTTGCCGCATCCAATTTCGGCCCTCACTGAACGGAAGATACCATGCCTATCCCCATTCTCATGCCGGCCCTTTCGCCCACGATGGAAGAGGGCACGCTGGCCAAATGGCTGATCAAGGAAGGTGACAGCGTCGAGAGCGGCGATGTCATTGCCGAGATCGAGACCGACAAGGCGACGATGGAAGTCGAAGCCGTTGAGGAGGGCGTGGTCGCCAAACTCCTGGTCGAGGAAGGCACCGAAGGCGTGAAGGTGAATTCGCCGATCGCCATGCTGGCCGAAGAGGGTGAGAATCCCGACGAGATCGAGGCGCCCGAATCCGGCAGCGAAAGTGCTGCGGCCTCAAGTGCGTCCGATGAGGACGGTTCGGACGAGGCGCAAGACGAAACTTCGGATGCGCCGGAGGGCGAGCCGGTCTTTGTCGATCATTCCGCGCCGGATGCGTCCGATCCGGAACTGCCGGAAGGCACGAAAATGGTCGAGACCACGGTGCGCGACGCGCTGCGGGACGCCATGGCCGAGGAAATGCGCCGCGACGAGACGGTCTTCGTGATGGGCGAGGAAGTCGCCGAATACGAGGGCGCCTACAAGGTGACGCGCGGCCTGCTGGCGGAATTCGGTCCCAAGCGCGTGGTCGACACGCCGATCACCGAGCACGGCTTTGCCGGCCTGGGCGTCGGCGCGGCCTTCAACGGCCTCAAGCCGATCGTCGAATTCATGACCTTCAACTTCGCCATGCAGGCGATCGACCAGATCATCAACTCCGCTGCCAAGACGCTCTACATGTCCGGCGGCCAGATGGGCTGTCCCATCGTCTTCCGCGGCCCCAACTCGGCGGCCAGCCGGGTCGGCGCCCAGCACTCCCAGGATTATTCCGCCTGGTACGCCAATGTGCCCGGCCTCAAGGTGATCGCGCCCTATGACGCGGCCGACGCCAAGGGCCTGCTGAAAGCGGCGATCCGCGACCCGAACCCGGTCGTCTTCCTGGAGCATGAGCTGATCTACGGCGAAACCTTCGACGTGCCGGATACGGATGACTGGGTGCTGCCGATCGGCAAGGCCAAGATCCGCCGCACCGGCAAGGACGTCACTATCACCGCCCATTCCCGCATGGTCGGCTTCGCCCTCGAGGCGGCCGAGAAGCTCGCGGAAGAGGGGATCGACGCCGAGGTGATCGACCTGCGCACCCTGCGCCCGCTGGACACCGAGACCGTAGTCAATTCGGTGAAGAAGACCAACCGCATCGTCTGCGCCGAGGAAGGCTGGGGCCGGATGGGCGTCGGCGCGGAAATCGCAGCCGTCGTCACTGCAGAGGCGTTTGACTATCTCGACGCCCCGCCCGCCCGCGTTCACCAGGCCGACGTGCCGCTGCCCTATGCCGGCAATCTGGAGAAGCTCTCTTTGCCGGGCGTGGAGGATATCGTGAAGGCGGCGAAGGCTGTCTGCTACGCGGAGTAGGGCTGGTGTTCGGCTGGTTTGGCAGCAAACAGAAGTCGCGGCGCGGCTATGACGAGGTTAACGACCCTACCGGCGGCGAGGGTGTCGAGTTTTTTCGAGCTTGGTCCCACAACAACGAACTCGTCGTGAAGCTAGATGCGGAAATGTTCGACCAGACGTCGTTTGCGGGTGTGTTCCTTGCTGATATCGCTCGCCACTACGCCCGTGCGTTCGTCCAATCGGGGCGGTGCGAAACAGAGGCTGATGCACTGGCGAAGATTCGTGCGGCATTCGATGCTGAGTGGTTTGAACCTACCGATCAGGTACGAGGGGAAATATTGAAGCAATGAACAGCCCCACCAAATCCTGGCGCCACGGCGAATGCCATTGCGGTGAGGTCGGCTTTGCGGTGAACCTGCCGGACAGCGTTGTTGCGCTGTCCTGCAATTGCTCGATCTGCGCCAAGTCCGGCTTTATCCATCTCATTGTCGAGAAGGATGATTTGCGGATCGAACGCGGCGCGGAGAGCCTGACGACCTATACGTTCGGCAGCCATACGGCGAAACACATGTTCTGCTCGCGCTGCGGTGTGAAGGCCTTTTATGTGCCGCGCTCGCATCCGGACGGCTGGACCGTCAATCTGCGCTGCCTGGATGCAGACGCCAATCTCCAGCTCCGCTTCGAGGAATTCGACGGCGCGAACTGGGAAGACAATGTTGTGAAGATCAATCCGGACATGGCTCACTAGGGCCTGAACGAGGAAAAGACCCATGGCGATCGAAATCCTGATGCCCGCCCTGTCGCCCACGATGGAAGAGGGCACGCTGGCCAAATGGCATGTGAAAAAGGGCGATACCGTCGAGAGCGGTGACGTCATTGCCGAGATCGAGACCGACAAGGCGACCATGGAAGTGGAAGCCGTGGACGAGGGCGTCGTCGGCGAGATCCGGGTCTCCGAAGGCACGGAAGGCGTGAAGGTCAATGCCGTCATCGCCATCCTGCTGGAAGAGGGCGAGGACGAGAGCGCGCTTTCTGCCCCCGCCGAAGGTGGGGGAAGTGGCTCCGCCAAGGGCGGAGACGCCAAAGAAAGCAAAGGGGGCGCCGCCAAGGGCGGCGAAAAGGCCGAAGACAAGTCCGGAAAGTCCTCCGGCAGCGCCAGCCCGCGCAAGCTTGAAGACGTTCCCGCCGAGAGCAAGGCACCACCGCCGCCGTCCAGGGATGGCGACCGGATCAAGGCCAGCCCGCTGGCGCGCCGCATCGCGGCCGACAAGGGTTTGGACCTGAAAACCATCGAGGGTTCCGGCCCTTACGGCCGGATCGTCAAGCGTGACGTTGAGAAGGCTCAGCCGTCGGCCGTGCCGTCGAAGGCTGCCGAGGCCCCGGCCTCGGCTCCGGTCGACATGGACGATCCGCTCAAGGCCTATGGCATCGCCCGCGACCGCTACGAGGTCGAGAAGGCCGATAACATCACCAAGATCTCCGCCAAGCGTCTGTCCGAGAGCTTCCGCGACATCCCGCACTTCCCGCTCAATGTGGATTGCCGGATCGACGCCCTGCTGGACTTCCGCAAGCGGGTGAATGCGGCCGCCGAGAAGGATGGCGACAAGGTCTCCGTCAACGACATCCTGATCAAGGCGTCCGGCCTGGCGCTGAAGAAGGTGCCGGCGGCGAATTCCTCCTGGATCGAGGGCGGCCATATCGCCCGGCACAAGCATGCCGACGTTTCCGTCGCGGTGGCGATCGAGGGCGGTCTGATCACGCCGATCGTCAAGGATGCTGATCTGAAAGGCCTGGTCGAGATTTCCCGCGAGATGAAAGATCTGGCCGCCCGCGCCCGCGAGAAGAAGCTGAAGCCCGAGGAATTCCAGGGCGGCACGTTCTCGCTCTCAAATCTGGGCATGTTCGGCATCGACAGCTTCGCCTCCATCATCAACCCGCCCCAGGGCATGATCCTGTCCGTCGGGGCCGGCGAAGAACGCCCGGTCGTCAAGGACGGTGCGCTGGCGATTGCGACGGTGATGACGGTGACGCTGACCTGCGATCACCGCGTGGTCGATGGCGCCACCGGTGCGAAATGGCTGCAGGCCTTCAAGACCTTCGTCGAAGACCCGATGACGATGCTGATGTGATAGGGGGCTGAGTTCTCCTGCCACTCCCCCGAACCGGGGAGGGCGGTGTGCGGCCGGAGCAGGCACACTGCCCGCATGTCCTGTGTCTCGATCCTCTTTCTGGGCCTCGCCGCCCTGCAGACACCGGCCAACGTCCATCCGGACCTGGCGGTCCTGGCGCCCTATGAGGGGCTCTGGCAGAGCGAGGACGGTGTGCGGGCGCTGCATGTCGAGATCGCCGGAGAGAGGGCGGCCCGCCTGCGCTACGGCCGCTGGCAGGATAACGCCTGGCACTGGCAGCCGGCCTGGCGGATCGAGGTGAGCCCCCATGGTGGCTGGCCGAAAGGCTGGCAGCCTCACGAAACCCGCAACCACCCGCCGCTGGAACTGCATGACGACACCGATCCGGGCATTGAGTGGCACCGGGATTCAGGCCTGTACGGCATGGGCCTCATCGTCGAGATCGATATCTGGGACGAACCGCAGGAAGGCCGCTTCACCTGGCAGCGCCTGCATTCGCGCCGCAACGGCACAGACCATATCGGCGAGGGCGTGTGGATTGCGGTTCTGGCTTTTTGAGTGGTCGCATTTTCGAACCGCAAAACCGGTTCCCACTTTTGCTGAAAATGCTTTGACTGCACACAAACTGCATCTACTGGCATCGCCGCTTGCATCCCGGACTTGAAGCGCGATTTTGCGATTTGAGTCCGGGAGTTGAGTTTGAAACATCTTGTTGCCGCCAGTGCCATCCTGTCCGCCATGCTGGGCGCGTGCGCATCCGTGCCGCCGCAAACCGGCGGGGTGGACGCCTTCGGTCCGTGTCCGCAGGAGGCCGGCCATCCTGAACTCGCCGGCAGTATCTGCACCGTCCAGAGTGTCGCACTGAACCCGGCCGCGCCCGAGGGCGAACAGATCGACCTCTTCGTACGCAAATTCCCGGCCACCGGGGATCGGATCGGCGAGTTCTGGATGCTGGCCGGCGGACCGGGCGAGGCCGGTACCTCCTTCTACACCCGTATCGCCGATCTTCAGGCGCGTTTTCCCGGCTATGACGTCCTGATCCCGGATCATCGCGGCACCGGCCGTTCGGCGCGCCTGTGCACGGGCGAGACCCTGGGCAGCGAAGCTGGGACGGCGCTGGCCGGCAGCGAGTTCGGGCCCTGTTTCGGCGATATCTGGGCGCAGTCCGAGCGCACCATGCAGTTTTCCATGACGCATGCTGCGCACGATCTCGACACGCTGATTGCCCGGCTGGGCGGTGAAGGTGAGCGCTGGGTCTATGCCGTGTCCTACGGGACGGGGCTGGCCCTGCGCTTCGGCCAATTGCACGAGGCCTCTGTAGACGGGTTGATCCTCGATTCCCTCGTACCCGCGCTCGACGATACGCAACACGACCTCTCGCACCGCTCTCATACCGTCGATCTCGTCGGCCGCCGCGTCCTGGCGGCCTGCGCTGCCGACCCGGCATGCGACGGGCGTTTCGAGGGCGGCATTGAAGCCGCCTATGCCGGCCTGCTGGCAGATATCGCGGCGGGCCATCGCGCCGACATCGCCGAGACCCTGCCCGGCGGCAATCTGCGCCACACGCTGGGCACCATGCTGGACGTCCCCGCGGCCCGCGCCCGGATCCCCGACATGATCGATATCGCGATCGACCGGCCGCAGGCGCTGGGTGCTTTCTATACCGGCGAGGTCGTGCCCGCCTTCGACGCGCTGTCTGCCGTATCGGACTACGAGGCGTCTGCCTTTTCCATCACGCTGGCAGGCCTGATCGGCGTCTCCGAAACCAATCGCCGGCCGGACATGACGGCCGAGGCCGTCGCGGCGGAAGAGGCGGAGCTGTGGTTCACCTCGCCGCTGACGCAATTGCAGACCCGGACATCCATGCCCGCCTATGCCCGCGACGAATGGTTCGACGCCCCCTATGCGGACATGCCGCCGGTCCTGGTGGTGCACGGCACGCTCGACCCCAAGACAACGCTAGAAGGCGCACGCCACCATATCGCGGCGCTTGAGGCGGGCGGTACGGGTGTCACCCTAGTGACCGTCGAAGGGGCACCTCATGCCAGCTGGTATTTCGCACCGGACTGTCTCTATGACGCGATGGAGGATTTCATCGACGGGGATGCGGTGGCGGAGCGCTGCACGCCTGCCTCCATGCCGTAAAACCGTCGAGGGCGGGCACAGGCGTTCCGCTTGCCCGTCCCGCCGCCGCGGGGTATCCGGCCGGGATAACAGGAGAGGAAGACCCGATGGCATCCCAGCCCGCCCATCTCGCCGAAATCCGCCATACCGATCTGGTGTTTCCGCACCAGACCAATCACCAGGGCAGCTATTTCGGCGGTGCGGCCATGGCCGAGATGGACAAGGTCGCCTTCCTCGTCGCGGCCCGCCATGCGCGGCGGCCCTTCGTGACAGCGTCCTGTGACAAGCTGGATTTCGTCGCGCCGGCCCATGTCGGCGATCTGGTCGAGCTGACGGGCCAGGTGCGCATGGTGGGCCGGCATTCGATGATAGTCGATGTCGAACTGGCGGCGGAGAATCTGCTGACCGGCGTGCGTCATATCTGCACCCGCGGCGCTTTCACCATGGTGGCGGCCGACCGCAAGACGAATCCCGAGCGTCTGCCGCCGGCACCCGATTCGCGGCCCGATTTCGCGCCCAGCCCGGCGGGCTATGCGCGCACGCTGCAGCTGGTCTTCCCGGGCGATACCAATCATCTGGGCCAGTTGTTCGGCGGCAATGCCATGTCGCTGATGGGCAAGGCGGCCTATATCGCCGCCTCGCGCCACACGCGCTGCAATGTCGGCATGGCTGCTTCCGACAAGATCGACTTCATCGCCCCCACGAAAGAGGGCGAGCTGCTGGACGTGATCGCAGATGTGGTGTCGGTCGGCCGCACCTCGATGCAGGTCGCGGTGCGCGCGGAAGCCGAAGACCTGATGAGCGGCGAGCGCCGTCTCGTCGGCGAGGCGAGCTATGTCATGGTAGCGCTGGACGGGGAGGGGCAGCCGACCCCGGCATCGCCCCTGAAAGCCTAGCGCAATTTCATCGTCATCGAGGCCGATGAACTTGCTTCGGATTTTTGAGTGGTCGCATTTTCGAACCGCAAAACCGGTTCCCACTTTTGCTGAAAATGCTCCGGCCGGGTTACTGGTCCCGGCGCGGACCGCCGGCACCGCCCGGCAGGTTCTGCTCGCCGCCGAACTGTTCGGACGGCAGGCGTCCGACATTGCCCAGCAGCTGTTCCAGGAAGCTCAGCTCGCGGCCGCGGGTCGGTGTTTCGCGATCGGCATAGGCGACGATCCGGCCGTCCTGCAGCGAGTATTCATTCACCGTGGCGACCGTACCCGCCTCGTCGAAGCTGACCGCGATGATGCGGCGGTCGCGCGTTGCCGGGCGCAGATAGGCCAGGCTCTCGCGGGTCGAGGAGATGTAGTACCAGGTGTCTTCCTCGAACGTGCCCGTGGTCGAGGGATTGCCCAGGCGCGCCAGAACCGTGTCGCGAGTGTCCTCGGCCGGAACGATGTTCGGCTCTTCGGTCACCGTGTAGCGATAGCCGTGGGAGCGAAGCACCGGGTTGCAGGCCGAAACGCCGGCAGCGCTGACGGCAACCAGAAGGGCGAGGCTGAGGTGACGCTTCATGGACTTCAAAACTCCCTGGCGAACGACGGGCAGGCACATCGCGGCCCTGTTGCCGTGTCTTGACCTAACCAAGGGTGAGCTTAGCTTCAAGCGCGAATTGATGGGAGCCCGCAATCGCATGCTGCGCCGCCTGTTTGCACCCAAGCCGGAAAAACAGACCGCTCAAACGCTCTATCGCGCCATTGTCGACGCCGCGCGCCAGCCCGCCCTGTATGGTGAGGCGGGCGTGGCCGACACGCTGGAAGGGCGTTTCGAACTGGTCGTGCTGCACACAGCCCTGGTTATCCTGGAACTGCGCACATCGCAGAACGAGAAGGCCAAGGCCGTCAGCCAGGCCCTGTTCGATGCCATGTTCGACGATTTCGATGCGGCCATGCGTGAGCTCGGCGTGGGGGATTCGGCGGTCGGCAAGAAGATCCGCTTCATGGCAGAGGGCTTTTACGGCCGTGCCCAGGCCCTCCAGACGGCACTGGAAGCAGAGGATGAAGGCCGGGAATTGCAGCAGGTTCTCGCCCGCAATCTGCTCGGGCTCGAAACCCCGGATGCACGCGCAGAACGCCTTGCCCTATACGTCAACTCGGCCGCCACCGCGCTGCGCGGGCAGGGGGCTGAACCGCTCGTGGCCGGTGAGCGCCCGGCCTTTCCCGCGGCGTGACAGCAGGCCTGCCGCCTTGCATCTCGACAATCATGGTCTAAGTTCCGCGGGCTCCGGCGCTACGCCACCCTTGCGAAGGATTGAATATCGCGGCTCATGACAGCTATCCCCACGATTTCCGTTGACGCCATGGGGGGCGATCTGGGTCCCCAGGCGGTCGTCGAGGGTATCGGCCATGCGCTCAAACGCTGGCCGGACCGCAAGGTGAAATACCTTCTTCACGGCGATGAAGCCTTGCTCAAACCTCTGCTGGACAAGAACCCCAAGGTCGCCGCCGTTTGCGAATTGCGGCACACCGACACGCTCGTCCAGATGACCGACAAGCCTTCCGAGGCCGTGCGCCGGGCGCGCGGCTCCTCGATGTGGAATGCCATCCAGTCGGTGAAGGCCGGGGAGGCCGGCGCCATCGTGTCCTCCGGCAATACCGGCGCGCTGATGGCGATCTCCAAGGTCATCCTGCGCATGAAGAAGGGCGTGCATCGCCCGGCGATCTCGGCCAACTGGCCGACGCCGAAAGGCCATACCGTGGTGCTCGACGTCGGTGCCAATGTGCAGTGCGGCGCGACCCAGCTCGTGGAATTCGCGATTCTCGGCGAGGCCTATCATCGCGCCGTGTTTGGCGGCGAAGCGCCCACAGTGGGCCTGCTGAATGTCGGCCAGGAAGAACTCAAGGGGAATGATATCGTGCGCGAGGCGGACCAGCTGATCCGCTCCTCCGGTCTCGATATCGCCTATCAGGGCTTCATCGAAGGCAATGATATCTCCGGCGGTAGCATTGACGTCGTGGTGACGGACGGCTTCACGGGCAATATTGCCCTCAAGACCGCCGAGGGCACGGCGCGCCTGGTCGCCGGCTGGGTGCGCGAGGCGCTGACCAGCTCGCTGATCAGCAAGATTGCCGCCGGTCTCCTCTCGCTCGGTGCGCTCGACCGGCTGCGCCAGCGCATGGATCCGCGCTATATCAATGGCGGTGTGCTGCTGGGCCTCAAGGGCATCGTGGTGAAGAGCCATGGCGGTGCCGATGGCGAGGGATTCGCCTCTGCACTGGGTCTCGCCTATGTCATGGCCCAGAGTGATTTCATGTCCGAGATCCGCAAGAATCTCGACAAGTTCGCCCAATCCGAAGAACAGGGTGTCGCTGCGGCCTCATGACCGACCGACTTGCGCGTATCGCCGGTATCGGGAGCTATCTGCCCGACCGGATTCTCTCCAATGACGACCTCGCCGCCATGGTGGACACCAGCGACAGCTGGATCCGCGAACGCACGGGCATCCGCCAGCGTCATATCGCACCGGACGGTGTGACGACGGCCGATCTGGCCGAGCAGGCCTGCCGCCGCGCGCTCGACGATGCCGGGCTGACCGCTGAGGATGTCGATCTGATCGTCGTGGCAACCACGACGCCCGATTTCACCTTTCCCTCGGTCGGCACCATGCTGCAGGCTCGGCTGGGCGCCACGAAGGGCGCGGCCTTCGACGTGCAGGCGGTGTGTACCGGCTTCGTCTATGCGCTCTCGGTCGCCGACAACATGATCGCACGCGGCCAGGCGGAAACGGCGCTGGTCGTCGGGGCCGAGACGATGTCCCGCATTCTCGACTGGACCGACCGTTCGACCTGCGTGCTGTTCGGCGACGGAGCGGGCGCGATGGTGCTGACGGCCGGCGAACCGGCCGGCACTGACGGCGCCGACGGCATTCTCGCGACCTATCTGCGCTCGGACGGCCGCTTCAAGGATTTGCTCCATGTCGATGGTGGCCCGTCTTCCACCGGTACAGTCGGTCATCTGCGCATGGTCGGCAACCAGGTCTTCCGCCATGCCGTCACCAATATCGCCGAGTCGATGACCACCATCGCCGGCCGGGCCGGCGTGTCGATCGAGGAAGTCGACTGGTTCGTGCCGCACCAGGCCAATCAACGGATCCTGGAAGGCGTCGCGCGGAAGTTGTCGATCCCGACCGAAAAAGTGATCTCCACCGTGGCCGATCACGGCAATACCTCGGCCGCCTCGGTTCCGCTCGCCTTTGACCGGGCGGTCCAGGACGGCCGGATCAAGCGCGGCGATCTCGTTTTGATGGAGGCTCTGGGCGGCGGTTTCACCTGGGGCGCGGTCCTGGCGCGCTTCTAGCGCGAAATTATCGTGTTTATTCCGTCGAACCAAGGCCTTGGCGTTGACCTGACCGGGCAAGGAGGCGTAGCCTGTCTTCATCTATGTGGGGATGGTTATGTCGGATAAAACTTTAACGCGAGCCGATCTGGCGGAAGCCGTGTACCAGGAAGTCGGATTGTCGCGGCAGGAATCGGCCGATCTCGTTCAATCCGTACTCGGCATGATCTCGGATACGCTGGCCTCGGGCGAGAGCGTCAAACTCTCGTCCTTCGGGTCGTTCCTGTTGCGTGACAAGCGCGGCCGGGTCGGGCGCAATCCCAAGACCGGTGTGGAAGTCCCGATCGACGCCCGCCGCGTTCTGGTATTCAAACCGTCGCAAGTCTTGAAGGAGCGCGTCGACTCCTCCCTGTCCAAGGACTGATCCGAACGGGCAGGGCGGCGCTGGCGCGGTAATACATGTCGGTCAGCAAGAAATCGCCGGAAGCCTTCCGGACTATCTCCGAAGCCGCCGAGGAGCTGGATGTGCCCGCGCACGTCCTGCGCTTCTGGGAGAGCAAGTTTCCCCAGATCAGTCCGCTCAAGCGGGCCGGCGGGCGCCGCTTCTACCGGCCGCAGGATCTGCAGCTCCTGCGCGGCATCAAGCGTCTGCTCTATGAAGACGGGTTCACCATCAAGGGCGCCCGCAAATTCCTCAAGGATAATGGCGTTGCGTCCGTGATGGATCTCGGGGCCGGTGTGGTGGAGACCGGCCCGATGGCGGTCGATGCCGCCGATATCGAAACGCCCGTCCACAAAGCCCCGGCAGCGCCGCGCCCGGCCGACGGGCCGCAGCGCCAGCTGGATGACATCATCGCCGATCTCGAGAACGCCCGTGCCAGGCTGAAATCGGCCATCGAGCCGTAGGTCAGGCCGATTGCATTTTCCGCTGACAGGCTGGTTGCAGCCGGTTTCGCCTCACCCTATAACCAGCCTCCCCATCGGACGGGTCCGCCTGTCCAAAAAGTGAGTGTCGGAGCGTGGCGCAGCCCGGTTAGCGCACCGGTCTGGGGGACCGGGGGTCGCGAGTTCGAATCTCGCCGCTCCGACCATTTTTCTCAAGATGCCGATCCAGAGATTTCCCGCCTTGCGGCATCGGCCAGGAAGGCCGAACGGGTCATGCCGCGGGCACGCGCCGTCGCGTCGATCGCCTGCAACAGACCGGCATCCATGGTGAGATTGGCTTTCACCGTACGCCCGGACAGCTGAATCAGCGGAATGGCGAGAAAGAACCCGTCATCGCGCATGGCCTCGCGAACTTCAGGGGCCTGACGGAGTTCTGCCAGGCTCCGCGGCGCCACGGGCGGCGCGTCTTCGAACCACAACGCCAAAGCTTCGCGAGCGAGGCGCGGCAGGTCGTCGAGATCGTCTGCAGCGGAGAAACAGCCCGGCACGTCCGGAAACTGGATGCCATAGGCGTTATCGCCGTCTTGGTGAATGATGCCGATGAAATGCTTCATGCTCACTCCTCGATCCAGCCGGCCTCGCGATAGATGGCGCGAACTGTACCCATGGGCAGGTCCTTCTTGGGGTGAGGGATGATCAACGTGACCGCACCCTTGCGGAATTTGTGATGGGATCCACGCGCACCGATGAGCTCAAACCCGTCCCGTTGCAGGCGCGCTATCAGCTTGCGGCTGTTTTTCTCGAATTCCGGCACATCAATGCGGCGCATTTATATGCGCCTTCCCGAGTTGCGTCAATACGCCATTATCGAGCAAAACAACTAAAGCGCAACCAATGGTTATTGGTTTAGTGCCGCCTTCATCACATCCTTCATCGGCACGTCCGGATTGACCAGATCGTCCAGGTCCGGTTTTGCGCGCTGGGCGATCATCATCTTGGCGGCCATGAAACCGTGGGCGTCATTGACGCAGTCCGCCGCGATGAGCACGCCGTCCCTGAGATGGAAGAGGGTGAAGTGACCGGCGGCCGGATCGGCCGGGCGGCGCTGCAGTGTCGTGTCCTGCTGGCCGATCACGCCGGCCGTCTGCAGTTTCAGCTCGAACTGGTCGGACCAGAACCAGGGCACTTCCGGCTTGGGTGCCGGTGTGCCGCAGATCGCCGCAGCGGCGTGCTTGGCCTGGTCGAGCGCATTGGGCACGGATTCCAGCCGGATCCGCGTGCCGGTCAACCAGTTCTCCTGTTCGGCACAATCGCCGATCGCGAAGATGGCCGGGTCCGAGGTGCGGCATTCGCTGTCGACACTGATGCCGTTCCCGGTCGTCAGGCCCGCAGCAGAGGCGAGCTCCTGATTGGGCAAGACGCCGATGCCGACCAGCACACTGTCGCAGACGATCTCGCGCCCGTCGGCCAGCAGCACGGCGCCGGCGCGTCCCTGGCTGCCCTCGATGGCCTCGACCTGGGCGGAGAGTTCGACCGTCACACCGCGCGTGCGGTGGGCGTCCAGATAGAAGGCTGAAAGTTCCGCCACGGCAACGCGGGCCAGAAGCCGGTCCATCGCCTCGATGACCACGGGTTCGGCACCCAGCTTCTTCGCCACCGAGGCCGCTTCCAGGCCGATATAGCCGCCGCCGACGATCGCGATCCGCTTGCCCGGCTGGAAATCGGCCTTCAGCACGTCGATATCGGCAATCTTGCGCAGATAACGCACGCCATCCAGATCGGCACCGGGCACGGGCAGGGGGCGCACGCGCGACCCCGTGGCGATGACGAGATGGGTATAGGTCTCGGTCGAGCCATCGTCGAAGCGGACGGTTTTCGCGTCCCGATCGATGGCCGTGGCGGTAACGCCCAGACGCAATTCGACCTTCTGGTCGGCCCAGGTCTGCGGCGGCTGCAGCCACAGCCGGTCCTCGCCGATCTCGCCGGCCAGATAGGCCTTGGACAAGGGCGGGCGCTGGTAGGGCGGGTGCGGTTCGCTGCCCGCCAGAATGATGCGTCCGTCGAAACCGGACCGCCGCAGGCTCGCGGCACATTGCCCGCCGGCCTGGCCGGCCCCCAGAATGATCACCGTCGCATCCGTCATGCTCTATCGATCCCCGTCGTGACTTGATTGTCGTCTTTTGTCTGTCTGCGACACAATGGCGCGTCGCTGTACGATGTGCGAGTGCAAACTTGGCCGTGCAAGCCTGAAGCTGCGCCCCGGGCCTTGCCCCCTCCGCCGATTGCGGTAGTTACCGCGCAGCGGAGGTTCCATGGCCTACCATACGAGTACCACCAGTCGCGCCGTTTCCAACTGGCTGCTGATTGTCGCTGCCTTGGTCGTCGGCATGATCATTGTCGGCGGCACGACCCGCCTGACCGACAGCGGCCTGTCGATCACGGAATGGAAGCCGATCTCCGGCGCCATCCCGCCGCTCACCCAGTCCGACTGGGAAGAGGAATTCCGCCTCTATCAGCGCACCACCGAATTCCAGGAGCAGAACTCCTCCATGACGCTGGCGGAGTTCGAGTTCATCTTCTGGTGGGAATGGGGACATCGCCAGCTGGGACGGCTGATCGGCCTGGTATTCGCCATACCCTTCGTCTTCTTCTGGCTGCGCGGCCATCTCAGCGCCCGGCTCAAGCCGCGCCTCTTCCTGCTTTTGTGCATGGGCGGCGCCCAGGGCGCGATCGGCTGGTGGATGGTCGCCAGCGGGCTGGTCGACCGGCTGGATGTCAGCCAGTACCGGCTCGCCACGCATCTGGGCATGGCCTTCATCATTCTGGGCTATTCGGTGTGGCTGTCGCTGGAAGCGCGGTTCGGACCGCCGCCCCTGCGCCGCGGCACGCTGGCCGGCGTATCCTTCGCCCTCCTTGCCCTGGTCTTCCTGCAGATCATACTGGGCGCCTTCGTGGCCGGGCTGGATGCGGGCCGCATCTACAACACCTGGCCGCTGATGAATGGCGATCTGATCCCGGACGGCTATCTGGGCGGAATGAATGTCTTCCCGGCGATCTTCGAGAGCCGTGCGGCGGTGCAGATGCATCACCGCTGGACAGGCTATCTCGTTGCGCTGGCCGTACTTGCCTACGCCGTGACGATCTGGCGTGAGCCGCGCGTGTCGCTGAAGCCCTTCATGGTGATCCTGCCGGCCCTGGTTGTCGGCCAGGTCGCCCTGGGCATCGCCGCCCTGCTGGCCGTCGTGCCCCTGGGCCTGTCGCTGGCGCACCAGCTGGGCGCGGTCCTGCTCTTCACTGCAACACTGTGCGCCGCCTGGACGGCGCGGCGGGCCGGTTAGCCCGCCTCGCTGTCGGTTGATGGGCTGACCGGATTGCTGCCGGTGATCACGGCGCGCGAGAAGGCGTCGCGGGAGATCACTTTCACGCGCTGGTCGGCCTGGTCGAAGATCGACAGCATGCCGTTGGAATAGGCGGTAAAACCGTAATCGGCCGGCGATACGGCGATCGCGCCCGGCCGGCCGATGCCCGGTGTGGACAGGCCGTCGACGACATCGATTGCATCGCGCTCCTCCAGCGTGCGGGCATCGAAGCTGCGCACGGTCTCGCCGGCGCCGTCGGTGGCCAGCAGCAGGCGCGTGCCGGAGAATTCGCCCACGGCGATGCCCGAGGCGGGAATATTGGCTTCGGCCAGAACCGCGCCCTCGGACGACAGGCGGGTCACGCCGGCGGCCGGGCTGGCGGTGTAGATGTCGCCGTCGAACACGGCACACTGGCGCGCCGGGGCGGGCAGCGGGAAGCTGCGCATTTCTTCCACCGACAGCGTGTCGCCGCCGGCATCGCGGACACGCCAGACATTCGCGGTCGCACCGGTTTCCAGCACGACGAGTTCGACAAAGCCGGCACCTTCACGCAGCAGGCACAGACCGGCCACACCGCCATCCGTACCGGTCTCGGCCAGCGGCAGATCGAGCACCTGGGTGCCGTTGCGCACGATGGCATAGCCGAACACGGCACCATTGTCGGGCGAAGCGCCGAAGACCAGCGGCAGGTCTTCCCCGCGCAGCTGGAAGCCCGGGGCGGTCGCCAGACCGGTCAGGCGCGCACCGGCATGACGCCGCTGCAGCTCACCGTCCAGATTGAAAATGTCCAGACCGCCTTCACGCGGCGCCGAGATCACCAGGCCGAGCGAAGGGGCATCGCCGTCCGGCAGGAAGGCGAGGGCGCTGGCGCCGCCTTCCACACCGGTGAACGCCGCCGTGACCAGCACTTCCAGCGTTTCCGGGCCGCTCGCTGCATCCGGCGTCTCGTCCGCATTCTCGCCCGTCTGGCCGCAGGCAGCCAGCGCCAGCAGGCTTGTGCCTAGAGCGAGCGCCCGGACCAGGGACCGCGCACTGCGAAGGTGCGGCCGGGATTGCGCTGAATGTTGAAAAACAGGGTCGAACCGTCGGGACTGAAGCATGGACCACAAATCTCGCTTTTCTCGCCGAGCGCGTCGGCATCGGCATTCCGGCCGATCGTATACACGCGGCCCTCGGGCGTCACGCCGCGGATGTACTGATCCTCGTCGCCGTCTTCCACGACGATGAGATCACCCCAGGGCGCCACGCAGACGTTGTCGCATTTCTCCATCACGCGTGCATCGTCCGATTGCACGAAGAGCTGCAGGCGGCCGGGCTGTTCCGATTCGCGGTCCGTGCCCTCGAACGGGCTCGGCTGGTAGCGGAAGATCTGGCCGATCCGTTCCGGGCCGCCATCGGTGCAGGCGAAATAGCACTCATTCTCGCCCCACCACAGGCCTTCGCCGCGGGTGAACATGGCGGCGCCATCGGCATGGCCGCGCTCGGCGAGGTCATTGTCCGGGTTCTCGACATCGGCGAGATCGACCCATTCCACCTCCAGCCAGTCACCGACCGGCAGGCTGTTGCCCGTCCAGTTGCGCGTATCCAGACCCGGCTGGCCACGCACGGCCAGCGCCTGCAGCCGGCCGCCACGCGCCAGCTCGCCCGGCACATCCGGGATATAGCGGTAGAAGAGGGCCAGGCCGCGGCGATCCTCGGTCTCGTAGACGCAGCCCGAAGCCGGGTCGACGGCAATCGCCTCGTGGCGGAAACGGCCCATGCCGGTGATCGGCACCGGGGTTACCAGACCCGTCGCATCCGCAGGCACTTCGAAACAATAGCCGTGATCGACCCGGGCATCGCCACCGGCCTGCCACTCGGTCTCCTCGCAGGTGATCCAGCTGCCCCAGGGCGTCGGCCCGCCTGCACAGTTATTGATCGTGCCGGCAAGCGACATGTATTGCTCGGTCACCTCCAGGGTTTCCGGATCGACGACGAGATGGCTCGTGCCGCCCAGATGCGGCGCGCCGTCATCGGTCCAGTCATGCACCTTGTCGCGATCGATCAGCTCGAGACCGGCCGCGTCGGGCCCGAAGGCCGACTTCTCGATCTCGTCCGGATTAAGCTCGTGATTGCGCACGAGGACCCATTTGCCGTCCGCGCGGGCGAAGCAGGCCATGCCGTCGAAATCGCCCGGTGCGACCAGACCGTCGGTCATCGCATCGCCGACGGTCGAGATGACCTCATAGGTAAAGCCTTCGGGCAGGTCGAACAGGCCGGCCGGATCGGGCACGAGCTCGCCATAGCCCTCGACCTGGTTCAGCCAGGGCTGGGTGATCCCGTCAGCCCGTGCACAACCGGCCAGAGCCGGCAGTCCGGCGAAGGCGACGGAGGTCGCTGTGGCGGATTTCAGGAAATTGCGGCGGGACAGGGACATCGAACAACTCCGGACGTTCAGGGGAGGGTGTGATTTAGTTAGGCAATACAACGGGTTCACGACGGAAAAATGACGCACTCGATATATGTGGTATTATTTGACCGTATGCGCAGGTGTATAAAATTCAACGCGGAATTCCGCCGAGGCTTGACCGGTTCGTATTTCACCTCTAAACGGCGCGCTCGAATTCAAACCGGGGCCAACCGGCCAAAGGCGAGAGAGTTATGAAGACCTATTCCGTGAAACCGGCGGATGTCGAGAAGAAGTGGGTCGTGATCGATGCAGAAGGCGCCGTTGTCGGCCGTCTGGCTGCCTACATCGCGACGCGTCTTCGCGGCAAGCACCGTCCGGACTACACCCCGCATGTCGACATGGGCGACAATGTGATCGTCGTGAACGCCGAGAAGGTCGTGTTCACCGGCCGCAAGCGCGACGACAAGCGTTACTACTGGCACACCGGCCACCCGGGCGGCATCAAGGAAACCAGCCCGGCGAAGCTGCTGGACGGCCGTTTCCCGGAGCGCGTCGTCGAGAAGGCCGTGCTGCGCATGCTGCCGAAAGACAGCCCGCTGGCCCGCAAGCAGTTCTCGAACCTGCGTGTTTACGCCGGTGCCGACCACAAGCATGAGGCCCAACAGCCGGAAGTGGTCGACTTCAAGTCCATGAACACCAAGAATACGCGAGGCTGATATGAGTGACGAAGCCCGCTCGCTCGAAGACCTGAAAGACGTCATGAAGGACGCCGATACCGGCGCCGTCGCGACTGAAGAGTCTGTCCCGGCCGAGCCCAAGATCGACGAACACGGCCGCGCCTACGCGACCGGCAAGCGCAAGAACGCGGTTGCCCGCGTCTGGATCAAGCGCGGCAATGGCAAGATCACTGTGAACGGCAAGGACCAGGAACAGTATTTCGCCCGCCCGGTTCTGCGCATGCTGCTGCAACAGCCGCTGGAAACCGCCGAGCGCAAGGATGAGTTCGACATCGTCGCCACCGTTGTTGGCGGCGGCCTGTCCGGTCAGGCCGGTGCCGTGCGTCACGGTATCTCCAAGGCGCTGACCCTGTTCGAACCGGGCCTGCGCCCGGTGCTCAAGGCCAACGGCTTCCTCACCCGCGACAGCCGCGTGGTCGAGCGTAAGAAGTACGGCCGCAAGAAGGCCCGCCGCAGCTTCCAGTTCTCGAAGCGCTAAGGGTTTTCGGAGCGATCCGATTTCAAAAAGACGGGCGGTGCCGCTGGCACCGCCCGTTTTTTATTGCGGGTTCACCGCCACAGCTTTCCCAATTCCTCGGCCAGCGTGTCGTAGACCAGCCGGATCTTGCGGCTGGTATTGAGCTCGCGATGGGTGACCAGCCAGACCGGGACCGGGATGTGGGGCAGGGCGGGAAAGACCGGCTCCAGATCGGGACAGAAGCCGATCATGTCGCGTGTCACCACGCCGATGCCGAAACCCTGGCGGATCAGGGCGAGATAGGCGGGCCCGCTCTCCGAGGTGACACGGAAGCTCTCCGGTGTGAGATCGAGCCCCAGCTCCCGCAGAAATTCCAGGATGCGCGGATCGCGCTCGAAACCGACAAAGTCGAGCCGGCTGACCTCCTCCGCCGTTTGCGGCCGGCCCACCCGGTCGAGAAAGGCCGGCGCGGCATAAAGATGTGCGCTGGTTTCGCCCAGCAGGCGGGCGATCAGGTCGGGCTGGTCCGGGCGGGCGTGCCGGATGGCGATATCGGCCTCGCGCTTGGTCAGATCGCGCACCGTGTTCGAGGCGATGATCTCGATCTGCAGTTTCGGCGCGATCGTGCGCAGGCGTTCCAGGGCGGTTGGCAGAAAATAGGTCGCCACCAGATCGGTCGATGTGATCGAGACATAGCCGTCGACCGAATTGGCCTGGCCGGATGCCGTCAGCGAGATGCGCTGGGCCGCTTCGCCCATGGCGCGGACATGTTCGACCAGTTCCAGCGCCGCCCCGGTCGGCCGCATGCCGCGCGGGCCGCGCTCGAACAGGGTGACGCCCAGGGCCTCTTCCAGCGCCGTGATCTGGCGTGACAGGGTTGGCTGGGTCTGGCCCAGCGCGCGGGCCGCGGCGGAAAACGAGCCTTCCTCCACCGTCGCCAGAAAGGCACGGACCTGGTTCCAGTCAAAGGCGATACTCGTCCAGTTCATCGGTTTTCGTATATCAGCTGCAGGGATTTGCAGATTTATATCCGATTTGCGTATGGGTACATGGATATCTGACAGACAGGGGATTGAACTGATGGACCGCAACCGGCGCTTCTGGGACCGCACGGCGAAAAAATACTTCAAGTCGCCGATCGGCGACGAGGCGGCCTATACCCACAAGCTGGAAAAGACGCGGGAGTATCTCACGCCCGGCAGCGAGGTGCTGGAATTCGGCTGCGGCACGGGCGGCACCGCCGTGCTGCACGCGCCGTACGTCAAGCATTACCTGGCCACCGATATTTCCGATGAAATGCTGAATTTCGGCTGCGAACGGGCGCGCGAGGCCGGCGTGGAGAACATCACCTTCCAGCGCGCGAATTTCGACGAGCTGGACGCCGCACCGGAAAGTTTCGACGCCGTCCTCGGCCTGTCCATCATCCATCTGATGCAGGATCCCGACGCCGCAATCTCCCGTGCCTTCCGCCTTCTCAAGCCCGGCGGCGTCTTCGTCACCAGCACGGTGTGTATTGCCGACGGGCTGTGGTTCCTGGTGCCCGTCATCCCGCTCATGCAGCTCTTCGGCCTGGCGCCGCAGGTAAAATTCCTGTCAGCCCGCCGTCTTCGCAAAGCCATGGAAGCCGCCGGTTTCCAGATCGAGTACGAATGGTGGCCCAAGCGCTCCAAAGCCCTCTTCCTGATCTGCCGCAAGCCGGGGTAGGGGGCGTCACGTCCTTATCCCCGTCTGGGGAGAAGCAACTATGTGGTTTGCATTTCAGGTTTCCACGGTGTTTGGCGTTTCAGGATGATGTTTGCGGCCTCGATGAGCTTTCGCATAACGGCGACATTGACGAGCTTGGGCGGTTTTCC
>Ga0189275_100292_pt1 | contig 34782 bp, 25 predicted proteins | sample N19A6minimetaG_FD_130329 | JGI IMG/M metagenome (GOLD analysis project Ga0189275, IMG submission 130329) | Marine microbial communities from the Costa Rica Dome - N19 A6 mini metaG | ecosystem: Environmental > Aquatic > Marine > Oceanic > Photic zone | place: Costa Rica: the Eastern Pacific...
ACAACAACTGGATGACGCTTGAGGACTTCAAATACATCTATTGGTGGGAATGGGGTCACCGTCAGCTGGGTCGCGTGATTGGCCTTGTCTGGGCGCTTGGCTTTGCCGGGTTTGCCCTTGCGCGGCAAATTCCAACGGGATGGACTGGGCGGTTGTTCTTGATTGGCGCGCTTGGCGGGCTGCAGGGGGCGGTTGGCTGGTGGATGGTCGCCAGTGGTGTCACATCAGGCGAAGGCGTGACCACAGTGGCGAGCTACCGATTGGCGACCCATTTGGGGCTAGCCTTTGTGATCCTTGGATTCATCACCTGGTACATCCTTTTGCTGGGACGCAGTGAGCGCGACCTGATGCAGGCGCGGCGCGGCAAAGAAGCCAAGCTGTTTGGCATGTCTACGGGGCTGCTGCACATGACTGGCGTGCAAATTTTGCTTGGCGCTTTGGTGGCCGGGATTGATGCGGGGCGCAGTTTTACCGATTGGCCGCTGATGGGCGGCAACTTCTTCCCGGCGGACGCGCTGTACATGGAGCCGTTCTGGCGGAATTTCTTTGAAAACCCGGGGCTTGTGCAGTTCACGCACCGCATGTGGGGCTATCTACTGTTGATCTTCGCCATCGTGGTGTGGCGGCGTGGGCAAAGCTCAGCGCATGGGCACACGCGCCTTGCGTTTAATGCTGCCTTTGCCGCGATCTCGGTGCAGATTGCGGTTGGCATCGCCACAGTGCTTTATGCGGCACAGGTGCATATTGCGATTACGCACCAAGCCATTGCTGTTGTGGTCTGGGTTCTGATCCTGCGGGCCCGGTTCCTGAGCCACTATCCAATTGCAACCTCGGTGCGTGACGCATCCTGAGAGAAGGAAAACAAGAATGTCTGCATATGAGCAGTTGATGGCCTTTACCCACACCACACAGGCGTTGGGCGAGGTGGCTGGACGTTTGGGCTGGGACCAGGAGGCGATTATGCCCAAGGGCGCCGCGCCACAGCGAGCCGAAGAAATGGCGGCGATGGAAAGCGTGCTGCACGCTCGTCGGATTGATCCCAAAGTCGGCGAGTGGCTGGCGGCGATTGATGAAGCGCAACTGGACGAGGTCGGCCGCGCGCAGGTCCGCCACATTCGCAAGTCTTATGAACGGACTTCCAAGGTGCCCGCCGATCTGGCGGCGGAAATTGCCAAGGTGACCAGCCGGGCGCAGGGTATTTGGGCTCAGGCGCGCTCGGATGAAGATGTGGCGGCATTCCTGCCAACTTTGGAAGAAGTGGTGGGCCTGAAGCGTCAAGAAGGTCAGGCGTTGGCCGCCGGTGGTGATGTCTACGACGCCATGGTCGATGACTATGAACCGGAGATGACCGCAGAAGAGATCGCCGCGATGTTTGATGCCATGCGGCCGCGGCTTGTGGCGTTGCGGGCGGCGGTATTGGCGGCAGAGGCTCCACAGAAGCTGACCGGTACTTTTCTGTCGGACAAACAGATGGCGCTCACCAGCAGGTTGGCGGCAAGTTTTGGCTATGACTTTGACCATGGGCGCATCGATTGCGTGACCCATCCGTTCTGCTCTGGCTCCGGTAAGGACGTGCGTATCACAACGCGCACCAGCGAAAGTGATCCGTTCAACTGTTTCTACTCCACGATCCACGAAGTCGGCCACGCTGCCTATGAGCTAGGTATTGATGATGCTTATCTTCTGACACCTCTGGGCCGTGGTGTTTCGATGGGGGTGCACGAAAGCCAAAGCAGGATTTATGAGAACCAGATAGGGCGTGGCCGCGCTTACACCGGATGGCTGTATGAGCAGATGAAAGCGGAGTTTGGCGACTTTGGCATCGACTCGGCGGACGCCTTTTATGGCACTGTGAACCGGGTGAATGATGGCTACATCCGGACTGAGGCCGATGAGGTGCAGTATAACCTACACATCATGCTGCGCTTTGATCTTGAACGGGCGCTGATGCTGGGAGACCTGGCGGTCGGTGATCTGGAGGCGGCGTGGAATGACCGGTTCAAGGCAGACTTTGGCTATGCCGTGGACAAGCCTTCCAATGGTGTTTTGCAGGATGTGCATTGGTCTGTGGGCCTGTTTGGCTACTTCCCGACCTATTCTTTGGGCAACGTCTATGCCGGGTGCTTAAATGAAGCGATGCGGGCGGCTGTGCCAAATCTGGATGACGGATTGGCGCGTGGCGATACCTCTGCGGCCACCGGGTGGTTGCGTGAGAACCTGCAACAGCATGGCGGTTTGCGCAAACCGGCCGATACGATTGTGCACGCAACCGGCAAGGCTCCGACTGGTGAGCCGCTTCTGGATTACCTGGAAGCCAAGTTTGGTGATATCTACAAGCTGTAAAGACAAGATTTGACCAAAGAAAAAGGGACGCCTTGGCGTCCCTTTTGTTTATGAAAAGTTGCTTGGACGTTTAGCAACCAAGTTCTTTTTCCCCTTGTTTGATGATTGCGAGAAGCTCTGCATCGCGGCCGGTGATCTCAGGTGATTTTGTGAAACAGCTGTCGTTGCCAAAGGTGTTGATGCCGCGGGCAGCTCCAAAGCAGTAGCCGTTTTCATGAAAAATGCGGTTGCGGTGGTACCAGAGGTCATCACAGGTCAAGACTTCGGTGCGGGCTTCTTCGGTTTCCTCAACGGGATCGGAAATGCGTGGAAGCTCGCTAAGCGGGCGTCCCATTGGGAACAGCATGATTGGAGGGTAGCTGTGCAGGCTGTTCTCTTCGTCTCGGTTGAGGTGTTGCCAATAAGAGAAGGGTGTTGAGACATAGTCCTCCTCTGGATCAGCGTATTCGCTTCGTGGAGATTGGGAGCCGATGCGCACATCGATTGCAGACACATTGTAGGCTTCCCAAGCGTCTCGAGCTTTACCAAAGTGCCCGATGCTGCCCACTTGTCCGGCGTGAGGCAGGTGGACAACACAATCCTCTGCCGCGTAAGGCCCGCCGGTACGATAACCACGGCGATAGCCGTAGATGTCTCCGTCGACGTGCTCAATCTTCACCTCTGATGAAAAGATTGGTGCGTTTTCAAAGCGTTCGGAGTCTTTTTCTATGGCGAGTATCTCGAGGAATGGCGGCCAGAATTCCGCAAGAGAGGCCAGCGGATGGGGCTTCCAAGTGGGGGCAAAGGCCCAACCGAACGCCCCGTCGTCCAGTAAAAAGACGTTGTCACAGATTTTGTCGATCAGCTGTCTGTCGAGCATGACGTCATAAGAAATGCCTGTGACCGGTACTTTGGAAAAAACCGCGTCTGCCACAGTGTCTACGTAATACATATCGTGAGGCGGTGTCTCGATGCTGCGAGCATAGAGGTACGGTGTCAGGTAGGGCGTGCCTTCGTCGTCAACCATTTGCGCAAACTCAAACAGAAGAGACGAGTCCCGGATCGCTTCGTCATAAACGGCTGCCACTTCCTCGGCATCATAGGTTTCACCTTGGTCAGGCAAAACAATCCGGGGCGCATTAACGCCGAGACGTGCTGTTGGCGCGATGGCCCTCATGGCGATGGTTTCGTAGCTTTCACCTTCAAACGTATGGGCGCCAGACAAGAACAGGTTGGAACAGGCTGACGCGCAAAGGTCGCCATCAGCCACGTAGGTTTGCAGATTGGCAAACGCCTCGCGCAGGAAATCGACGATCACCAGAGATTCATAGAGATTGCCACCTGGACTGTTGAGACAAAGGCGCGCGCCATCAGGCAAGCTGTTGTAGTAACTTTCGCCGTCATATCCAAAGAGCACATGGAATTTTTGCAGATCTCCGCGTTGAACGCCGCCTTCGTAGAGGAGGGTGCAAGACTCGTATTTTCCCGTCAGTTCCTTGGCCAGGATTTGGCCAGAATATTCGACGTCAATCTCAGCCTGGGACGCCGTAGTGTTGAGGGTAATATTGGCGGCAGTGGCGGAGGTGCTGGCGAGCCCCAGGAGTGTTAGCAGGGCTGATGTGAGTGTGTTTCGAAAAATAGAAAGGGTCATTTAGGTGCGCATTCAAAAGATAGGTTGGGTTAATCAAGGCACACAAGATTCTGTTATGCAACGATTTTAACGGCTGCAAACAACAAAAAGGCCCACTGCATAAGCAATGGGCCAATTGAAAGCTACGGTATGTGGACGATTTACTCGTCTGCGCCGACCTCGTCTTCATCCTGCTCGGCGATCCAGGCTACGGAGACCACTTCTTCGCCTTTGCCAGTGTTGAACACCCGCACGCCACCTGCAGAGCGGGAGCGGAAGGAGATACCGTCCACAGGCACGCGGATCGACTGGCCTTTGGAGGTGGCCAGCATGATCTGGTCGCCCATTTCAACCGGGAAGGAAGCCACCAGCGCACCGCCGCGCATGATTTTGTCCATGGCAGCCACACCCTGTCCACCACGTCCGCGAACCGGATAGTCGTGGCTGGAGCTGAGTTTGCCTGCGCCACCAGCGGTGATGGTCAGGATCAGGTTTTCAGCCGCCGACATTTCGGCGTAGCGCTCTTGGGAGAGTTCACCAGCCGGGGCTTCCTCATCGTCTCCTGCGTCATCGGCCAAACCGGCCACGGCACGGCGCATCCTAAGATAGGCTGCACGCTCTTCGCTTTCGGCGCGGAAGTGGCGGATCACGGACATGGAGACCACTTCGTCATCACCATTCAGCTTGATGCCGCGAACACCCACTGAAGCGCGGGAGTTGAACACGCGTACTTCGGTGGTTGGGAAGCGGATCGCGCGGCCGGAGTTGGTCACCAGCATCACATCGTCCTCTTCGGTACAGATGCGCGCGTTGATCAACTTGGTGTCGGCGTTGTCGTCCTCAAACTTCATTGCGATCTTGCCGTTGGACTTCACATTGGTGAAATCACTGAGGCGGTTGCGTCGCACGGTGCCTGCGGAGGTCGCGAACATGATCTGCAGATCGTCCCACTCGTCTTCCGGACGGTCGACCGGCATGATGGCCGCGATCGAAACTCCGGTTGGGATCGGCAGGATGTTCACAATGGCTTTGCCCTTGGCTGTGCGGCCGCCCAGCGGCAAGCGCCAGGTTTTGAGCTTGTAGGCCATTCCGTCGGTGGTGAAGAACAAGAGCTGCGTGTGGGTGTTGGCCACAAAGAGGGTGGTGACCACGTCCTCTTCCTTGGTTTGCATGCCCGAGATGCCTTTACCGCCACGCTTTTGGGCGCGGAAATCGGCGAGCGGGGTGCGCTTGATGTAGCCACCAGAAGTCACGGTCACGACCATGTCCTCGCGCTCGATCAGGTCTTCGTCGTCCATGTCACCGGACCAGTCGACGATCTCGGTGCGACGTGGCACAGCGAAGGTTTCACGCACTTCGCGCAACTCGTCGCCGATTATGCCCATGATGCGTTCACGTGATCCAAGAATTTCAAGGTATTCTTTGATCTTAGAGGCTAGATCTTCAAGTTCGTCGGTGACTTCTTTCACACCAATCTGGGTCAGACGCTGGAGGCGCAACTCGAGAATCGCGCGGGCCTGTGTTTCGGACAGGTTGTAGGTCCCGTCGTCGTTCATGGTGTGGGTTGGATCGTCGATCAGACGGATGTAAGCGGCAATGCTTTCAGCAGGCCAGCGGCGGGTCATCAGCTTTTCGCGCGCTTCAGCGGCGTCAGCAGAGGCGCGGATAGTGGCGACCACTTCGTCGACGTTGGTGACAGCCACGGCCAAACCACAGAGGATGTGGCTGCGTTCACGGGCTTTGCGCAGCAGATAAGCCGTGCGGCGGGCGACAACTTCTTCGCGGAAGACGATGAAGGAGGTCAGGAACCGGCGCAGGGTAAGCTGTTCCGGGCGACCACCGTTCAGGGCCAGCATGTTACAGCCGAAGTGCGTATGCATCGGGGTGAAGCGGAACAGTTGGTTCAGCACCACCTCGGCGGTGGCGTCACGCTTAAGCTCGACCACCACGCGCACGCCGTCACGGTCAGATTCATCCTGTACGTGAGCGATGCCTTCGATGCGTTTGTCGCGGGCCGCTTCGGCGATCTTTTCGATCATTGCGGCCTTGTTCACTTGATAGGGGATTTCGTCGATGACAATGGCGTAACGGTCCTTGCGGATTTCTTCCACGCGGGTCTTGGAGCGGATGATGACGCTGCCACGGCCTTCGAGATAGGCTTTGCGGGCGCCAGAGCGGCCCAGCAGGATGCCGCCGGTTGGGAAATCCGGGCCGGGCACGTAGTCGATCAGCTGTTCAGAGGTCAGGTCTGGATCGTCGATCAGCGCAAGAGTGGCGTCGATCACTTCACCAAGGTTGTGTGGCGGGATGTTGGTCGCCATACCCACTGCAATACCGCCAGCACCGTTGACCAGCATGTTCGGAAAGCGGGCAGGGAGAACGGTTGGTTCCTGGTCCTTGCCGTCGTAGTTGTCCTGAAAATCAACGGTTTCTTTGTCGATGTCAGACAGCAGTGCTCCCGCCGGTTTATCCATGCGGACCTCGGTGTATCGCATGGCCGCCGGGTTGTCGCCGTCCATGGAGCCGAAGTTCCCCTGACCATCCAGAAGCGGCAACGACATGGAGAAGTCCTGCGCCATACGCACCAAGGCATCATAGATCGCGGAGTCGCCGTGCGGGTGATATTTACCCATCACGTCGCCCACGGGACGCGCCGACTTGCGGTAGGCCTTGTCATGCGTGTTGCCGGTCTCATGCATGGCATAGAGGATGCGGCGGTGCACCGGTTTGAGGCCGTCGCGAAGGTCGGGAATGGCGCGGCTGACGATCACGCTCATGGCGTAGTCGAGATAGCTGGCGCGCATCTCCTCTTCAATGGTCACAGAAGGACCGACGTGGATCATCCGATCGTGCGTCGTTTCTTCTTCGTTTTCAGGAGTTTCCGGCGTGTCGCTCAAGTCCCAGTCTCGCTTCTAATTGGCGGTCGATATGTTGTTGGAACGCTTATATCAGAGGCATCATATAGGGTGCAATGGTGCTGTGAGGGATGTTGGATTTTTCGCTTTTCTGTGATGGTAAATTATTGACCGGACTGGGAAAATGCAGCCCGTACGGCAGCGGTTTGCCAATGGGTGAGAAAACGCTGCCGAGAGGCGTTGACCTGTGGTTTACTTCAGGCAAAGAATTTCCGTGCTCTAGGAGGCGAAATGCAAGTGAGCTTGAAAGCAATTATTGTCGGTGTTTTGGTTTTTGGGGGTGCCGGTGCCGTCGAAGCGCAGGGGCTTTGGGACAAGATTAAAAAGGGCGCGGAGAATACCGGCGAGGCGATCGGTCAGGGTGTAGAGGTCACGGGCGAGGCGATTGGCAAAGGTGCCACCGCGGTTGGTAATACCGTCGAGAAGGGCGTGAACGGTGTTGGGCAGGCGATTTCTTCCACTGATGAGTTGCTTTCCAATGAAGAGACACCGGAGGCAACACGCGCGCGGTTGGATGCGATGTCAGATGACATCATGGCGGTGTTGTTGGCGCAGAACCCTCAAGCGGATACTCTTTATCAACAGAGTGCAGGCTATGCAGCTTTTGACAGCCGCAAAGTGACAGTTTTTCCGGTGACCACTGGATACGGTCGTGGGGTCGCTGTGGCAAAGGACACCGGCGCGCGCACCTATATGAATATGGGCACCGGAGGTCTGGGCGCGAGTTTAGGCATTGGTGGTTTTGCCACGCAGTTTGTCATTCTGTTTGAAACGCAGGCGGATTTTGAGCGGTTCGTGATCAACGGCTATGACGCCACAGCAGGCGGCGGTGCACAGGTTGGGGATGACAAAAGCGCAGATGAGGTGCGGTTCACGCAAGGCCAGTCTGTCTTTATCCTCGACAAGGAGCGCTGGCGGGTGAATGGCAGTCTGGAGGGCACCAGATACTGGCGCTCTCCAGAGTTGAACTGAGGCTGGATTAGGCCGAGCAGGATGCGCCGCCCAAGACGCAGAATTTAGCGCAGTGGGGGTGGTTCAGCTGCACCGGTTTTTCGGCCTCTTCCAAAGTGGTGCCAAGATCAAATTGCGGGTCATAGGGCAACAGCGTACAGGCGATCACGGAAGGCGCCTTCGCGCCTTTGTGTTTCACCACCATGCGGGAGCTGGCGCACATCACCTCGTTGGGGGATTTGTTCAACATACCCCAGCAGTCTGTGGTGATTTCGGGCACTTCAACTTGTTCATCCATTTCCGGAAAAAGTACGGTTTCTCCGGGGTTTGAGGCGTCTATCTTAAAGTTTTCATTGGCGTAAAGATCGGCGTAGCCAGCGCGTGAGTCCGCGTCGGTTTCATTCCACATGGTCCGGCCCGCAACAGCCATTTGAATGTCATTGTTCCGTAGCCAGCGCATACCCTCGAGAGTGCGTTCAAAGGTGCCTTTGCCACGCTCTTTGTCATGCAGCTCAGCCGACCAATGATCCACGGATATGCGCAGGGTCAATTTGCCGGGAAAGTCTTGCGCCAGTTGCAGCAAGCCTGCGCTGACGCGTTTACGCTGCATCGGTTGCATAGCGTTGGTAAGGATCAGGACATCGTAGCCACGCTCCAAAGACCGGCGCGCCATCTCATTCATGTCCGGGTTCATGAAGGGCTCTCCGCCGGTGAAAGCGATTTCGCGGACCTTCCAATCGCGGGCGTCCAATTGGTCGAGGTAGTCGGAGACTTCGTCAGCCGTCAGATAGACCAGCGCGTCATTGGTGGGTGAGGACAGGATATAGCAGTTTTCACATTCGATGTTGCAGAGCGTGCCGGTGTTGAACCAGAGCGTTTGCGGATTGGTGAGCGCGACGTGGGCGCGGGTGTCACCCTTGGCGGTGATATAGGGATCGTTGAACTTCCCAATATTTGCGTGATCTTTCATGTGCCTGCCATGTTTCTGTGGTTCTTCGGTAGTAGGCAGAGAGATCTATGCAAGTAAAGATGTGCGCTGGCGTTTGACACAGTTGTGATGTGAGGTTGCGGTGTTAGAATGGCGGTGTTATGACGTCGTTAGCGCTAACGATTTTCCGGTAAAATCCGGACTGCCGAGAAGGAAAGAGGCCCCATGGTTTCGCGTATTATTCCCGTGGAAACGTTTGATCTTGTGATCTTTGGTGGGACGGGGGATCTGGCACGGCGAAAAATTCTGCCAGCTTTGTTCAAGCGGTATTGTTCCGGCCAAATGCCTGAGGGCAGTCAGGTGATTGGCGCGGCGCGTAGTGATTTGACGGAAGACGCCTACCGCGCGTCCATAGCCGACGCGCTGCGAGAATTCGCAGGCGATGCGGCGCAGGACGCAGAGGCAGTGGCCGGATTTTGTGCCTATCTGCACTATGTTGCGGTGGATGCGCGAGGCGAGGGCGGCTGGAGTGAGTTGGCGGCATTGCTTAAGCCCGAGTCGGTGCGGGCGTTCTATTTTTCGGTTGGGCCGGGCGTCTATTCGGATTTGGCCAAAGGGCTGAAACGGCATGGCTTAACGCAGGACGATACGCGGATTGTGGTGGAAAAACCGTTTGGCCATGATTTGGAGACCGCGCAGGCATTGAACCGCGAACTGGCGCAGTATTTTGACGAGAGCCAGATTTATCGCATCGACCACTATCTTGGCAAAGAGACGGTGCAGAACCTGATGGCGGTGCGCTTTGGCAATATGCTGTTTGAGCCGCTCTGGAACGCGCAATACATCGACCATATCCAGATCACGGTTGCTGAGAGCGTCGGCGTGGCGGGGCGTGGGGAATACTATGAACGCTCCGGTGCGATGCGCGACATGGTGCAGAACCACCTGATGCAGCTTCTGTGTCTGATTGCGATGGAGCCGCCGTCACAGTTTGAGCCGGACGCCGTGCGCGACGAGAAGCTGAAGGTGATCCGAGCATTGGATACCGTTGCGCCGCACCACATTGTGCGCGGGCAATATACGGCCGCGGATGGGGCGGACAGCTATCGTGAAGATGTTGAAAATCCACGCTCCAAAACCGAAAGTTTTATTGCGCTGAAGTGCCAGTTGAACAACTGGCGGTGGGCCGGCACGCCGTTTTATTTGCGCACGGGCAAGCGATTGTCGGAACGCGATAGCGAGATCACGGTGGTGTTCAAAGACACGCCGCACTCAATTTTTGGAGATGAGGCTGGTCGGCACAGAAATGAGTTGAGCATTCAGCTGCAACCCAATGAAGGTATTACATTAAATGTGACCATCAAGGAGCCTGGTCCGGGGGGGATGCGGTTGGTGGATGTTCCGTTGGATATGAGCTTTGCGGAGGCTTTGGGGCCAAAAGGGCAAGGTACGGCGGATGCTTACGAGCGGCTGATCATGGATGTGATCCGTGGCAACCAAACACTGTTTATGCGCGATGATGAGGTGGAGGCGGCCTGGGCTTGGACCGACCCGATCATTCGCGGATGGGAAGCGCGGGGCGATGTGCCAAAGCCTTATGACGCGTTTTCTTATGGGCCGGATGACGCGGCTTTGATGATGCGCCGGGACGGGCGAAACTGGAGAGGATTGGGCAAATGAACTTCAACACCTACCCCGACGCGGAGATGATGGCAATTGATGTCGCCAGTGTGCTAGCGGATGATCTGGCGGAGGCGCTACACAATAAAGACCGCGTGGTGCTTGCGGTGCCTGGCGGGACCACGCCGGGGCCGATTTTTGACTCGCTGAGTGCGGCGGATTTGGATTGGGACCGCGTTGATGTGGTCCTGACCGATGAGCGCTGGGTGCCTGAGGATCATGAACGGTCAAACTCCGCACTGATCAAAGCACGTTTGTTGACCAACCGGGCCATTGCGGCACGGTATTTGCCGCTTTATGCGCCGGCAGAGGCACCCGAAGCGGTGCTGGCTGAGCTGGAGACAACCATTCTGGGGGCGTTGCCTGTTGACGTGGCGTTGCTGGGAATGGGCGCGGATATGCACACGGCGTCCTTGTTCCCAGGAGCAGATGGGCTGGAAACTGCCTTGGCATCTGATGCGCCGGTGTTGGTGCCGATCCGACGCGAGGATTTGCCGGATGTACGGATCACCCTGTCGGCGCGGGTGTTGGATGCAGCAGTGCGCAAACACATTCTGATCAAAGGCGCGGACAAGCGCGAGGCTTTGCAGGCCGCGCAGAAACTGCCAAAAGAAGAGGCGCCGATCAAATCTGTTTCCAGCGGCGCTGAAGTGCATTGGACGGAGTGATTGGGTATGTGGACTGAATTGGACGCACTACGCGAGGGCGCGGCATCGCGTCAGATTGCGGCACTGTTTGAAACGGATGAAAGCCGGGCGCAGGATTTTAGCCTGAAAACCGACGGGTTGCTGTTTGACTATAGCAAGACCTCGATTGATGGCGCTGCCAAGGCGGCCTTGATCCGCTTGGCAGAGGCTTCGGGTGTCGTAGCCAAACGTACGGCGATGTTTGCCGGTGAGAAAATTAATGTCACTGAAGATCGCTCTGTGTTGCACACCACGCTGCGCAATCTGGACGATGAAGCGCTGGTTGTGGATGGGCAGGATGTGTTGTCGGAGGTGCGCGAAACACGCGTCCGCATGGCAAAGCTTGCCAGCGCTGTGCGAGATGGCAGCTTTCCTGGAAATGGCAAGCGCATCACAGACGTTGTGAATATCGGGATTGGTGGATCCGACCTTGGACCGTTGATGGCGGTCATGGCTCTAGAGCCCTATGCAGACGGCCCGAAGTTTCATTTCATCTCAAATGTGGATGGTGCAGATGCGACCGACACATTGGCCGGCCTTGATCTGGAAAGCACATTGGTGATTGTGGCGTCCAAGACGTTTACCACGCAAGAAACCTTGATGAATGCGCGCACTGTTCTGAGCTGGGCGGGCGGTGAAGACGCGCTTGGGCGGTTTGTTGCGATTTCTTCGGCGGTTGATAAATGTGCCGAGTTTGGCATCTCGGCAGAGCGGGTGTTTGGTTTTGAGGACTGGGTTGGCGGACGTTACTCGGTTTGGGGACCCATCGGCTTTTCGTTGATGCTGGCGATAGGGCCAAAGTCGTTTGAGAGTTTTCTTGAAGGCGGTCAGGCGATGGACCACCATTTCCGTGACGCTCCGTTTGAGGAAAATCTGCCGGTGCTTTTGGCGCTTGTCGGGATCTGGAACCAGCAGGTTTGTGGACATGCAACACGGGCTGTGTTGCCTTATGAGCAGAGACTGGCCAGGCTGCCTGCGTATCTGCAGCAGCTTGAAATGGAGAGCAACGGCAAGGGTGTAGCGCTGGATGGTTCGAAGCTGGATCGTGTGGCCGGACCGGTGGTCTGGGGCGAACCGGGGACCAATGGGCAGCACGCGTTTTATCAGTTGATCCACCAAGGGCAGCAGGTTGTACCTTGTGAGTTCATGGTCGGCTCTGAGGGGCATGAGCCTGCCTTGGGCGAGCATCATCGGGCTTTGGTGGCCAACTGTCTGGCGCAGTCGGAAGCCTTGTTAAAGGGGCGGACTGAAGCGGAAGCGCGGGCGCAGCTGGAAGCCAAAGGCGTGTCCGGCGCGAAACTGGATCAGCTGGCTAAACACCGGATGTTTGAAGGCAATCGCCCATCGACCACCTTGGTCTATCCAAGCCTCACGCCTTATGTGCTGGGGCAGATTGTGGCGATGTATGAGCATCGTGTGTTCGTTGAAGGCGTGATTTACGGCATCAACTCATATGACCAATGGGGCGTGGAACTTGGCAAGGAACTGGCCAATGGTCTGGTGCCCGCCATGGAAGGTAAGGGCGCACCGGAGGGCTCAAGCGCATCTACAGTGGCGCTGTTGAACCACATTCTGAGTCTGCGTGACTAAACGCATTTCAATGAACTACTGACGACGCCGTATTCCTAATGGATGCGGCGTTTTGCTTTAATTGAGCAACTTAAGTGATTGTTTTTCTGGAGCGGGTAACGGGAATTGAACCCGTAACAAGAGCTTGGGAAGCTCGTGTGATACCTTTTCACCATACCCGCAGCACGCCTGTGGTAGGCCAGCGCTGCGGGAGGGTCAAGCGGGTTTTGCCTAGCCGCGGCGGCGGCGTCGACGACGACCGCCTGCGGCGTCGTCGCCGCCGCCACCGGTGTTGAAGCTGACGTCTGGCAGGTCGACCACGCCGTACAGGATTGGGAAGGGATCGGCAGAGTTTGGCAGGGCGGAGGCGTTCACAAAATGCTCTTGGAACCGCGGCTCCACGGCGGTTTCGATCTTCTCAATCTTGCGCACGAGGGTTTCAATTTCGCTGCGGGCGTCTTTGTTCAGAAGTGCGATACGAGCGCCTGTACCGGCTGCGTTGCCAGCAGACGTGACTTTGTCGAGGGGGCAATCCGGGATCATGCCCAGAACCATAGCGTGTTTGGCAGAGATATGCGCGCCAAAGGCGCCCGCCAGTACCACACGGTCGACTTGATCTACGTCGCGCTTGTCCATGAGGAGGCGCGCGCCGGAATAGAGCGCGGCCTTGGCCATCTGGATGGCTCGGATGTCGGCGTTGGTGACGGTGATCGGTTTTTGGTCGGCGTCACCTTCCCAAAGCGTGTAGGAGTTGGTGCGTCCATCCGCAAAGCAGCGGGTGGTGCCAGTTTGATCGGCAGAGCCAATCAGGCCAGAGGCGTCGACGATGCCTGCGAGGCGCATTTCTGCGATGACTTCGATGATGCCAGAGCCACAGATGCCAGTGATGCCTGTTGCGGCGATGGCGGCTGTGAAACCGTCGTCATCCGACCACAGCTCACAGCCGATCACGCGGAAGCGCGGCTCTTTGGTGACAGGATCAATTTCGACACGCTCAATGGCGCCCGGAGCGGCGCGTTGTCCTGCGCTGATCTGCGCGCCTTCAAACGCTGGGCCTGTTGGGGAGGAGCACGCCAACACGCCGTTTTTGTCGCCCAATAGGATTTCGGCGTTGGTGCCAACGTCGACGACCAGGGCAAGGTCTTCGGATTTGTCTGGGGCCTCAGAAAGCGCTACGCCCGCAGCGTCGGCCCCGACATGGCCTGCGATACAGGGCAGTAGATAGGCGCGGGTGCCGGGGGCGATGTTGAGGCCAAGCTCGGAGGCGGGCAAGGAGAGGGCGTCGGATGTTGCGAGCGCAAAGGGGGCTTGCCCCAGTTCAAACGGGTCGATGCCAAGGAACAGGTGGTGCATCACCGGGTTCATCACAAAGACGGCGTCGAGGATTCGAGTGGGGGCTATGTCGGCCTCTTTGGCGATGTCGGTCAAGAGTTGTTTCAGGCCGTCGCGTACCGCCTCGGTCATTTCCAGATCGCCGCCCTCGTTCATCATTGCGTAGCTGACGCGGCTCATCAGGTCTTCGCCAAAGCGGATTTGTGGGTTCATCAGGCCGGAGGAGGCGACCACGTCGCCTGTGGTCAGGTCGCAGAGGTGCCCTGCAATAGTGGTGGAGCCGAGGTCTACGGCGAGGCCGTAGACCGGGCCTTCGAAGTAACCAGGCCAGAGGGCGATCAGACGGGCGGGGGCGCCAGTGTGATCTTGGTGTATCGCGGCGGTGACCGCCCAGTTGCCTTTGCGTAGGATCGGTTGCAGCGGGCGCAGGAGGTGTGTGTCTACCGAGATTTCTGCATGTCCAGTGGCGGCTTTGAGCGCTGTGAGCAGACGCTCCAAATCCCCGGATGGTTTGTGCATATCGGGTTCTTCGACTTCGACATAGTTGAGATGCACAGTGGGATTCAGGGTGATGTCACGAACTTCCGCACGTTTGCGTACCACTTGTTTGTGCACCTGGCTTTCCGGTGGCACGTCGATCACGATGTCGCCTTGGACCTTGGCCTGGCATCCAAGGCGACGACCTTTGGGGAGGCCGCGTTTATCGTCGTAGCGTTTCTCCACTGCGCTCCACTCCGACAAGGCGTCCTCAGATACGGTCACGCCGTGTTTGGGAAACTCTCCATAAGAGGGCGTGATCTGGCATTTAGAGCACACGCCTCGGCCACCGCACACACTGTCGAGGTCCACGCCAAGTTGGCGCGCGGCTGTCAGGATAGGCGTGCCGACCGGAAAGTGACCACGTTTGCCGGAAGGTGTGAAGATTACGAGTGGGTCGCTGCTCATCGAGAAGGCCTCAAGTCTGTTCGCTGGCATGCAGCATAGCTGCCGAAGTTTGACAAGAATGGCAAGGAGCGGCATGGGATGGTTCCGGTGCGGCATCTATGGCGTTGTCTTTGATCAAAAGGTCAGAAAAAGCGGCGCGATTAGCTGTGTTTGCGCGGATTTTGAACCAAAAGAGCTGGTTGGCACGTGATTGCGCGGTTTAGGGGTTTTCCACCGGTCAAGGCCATGCGATAGGGACGTGCCAAATGAAGCCCCGCAACAGGAGATTTGCGATGGAGATTCGTGAGGCCCTCACTTTCGATGATGTTCTACTGGTTCCAGCTGCGTCGGCGGTTCTGCCGTCTACGGCGGACACGCGCACGAAGGTTACAAAATCCATCGATCTCAACATCCCACTGCTGAGTTCCGCGATGGACACCGTCACCGAAAGCCGGATGGCTATCGCCATGGCGCAGGCAGGTGGCATGGGTGTGATCCACAAGAACCTCGACGCAGATCAGCAGGCGCGGGAAGTGCGCCGGGTAAAACGTTTTGAGAGCGGGATTGTCTATAACCCGGTGACATTGACACCCAACCAGACGTTGGCAGATGCCAAGGCGCTGATCGAACGTTATCGCTTCACCGGCTTCCCGGTGGTAGATGAGCAGGGGCGCGTCGTCGGTATAGTGACCAACCGGGACATGCGCTTTGCGCAGTCTGATGACACGCCGGTGCATGCGATGATGACGACCGCGGATCTGGCGATGTTGGCGGAGCCTGCGGATCTGGAAGAAGCCAAAAGCTTGATGCGGGCGCGTCGAATTGAGAAGCTTCTGGTGCATGATGGTCAGGGCAAGCTGACCGGTCTGTTGACCTTGAAAGACACTGAGCAAGCGGTGCTGAACCCAACGGCGTGTAAAGACGATCTGGGTCGCCTGCGGGTGGCGGCGGCGTCTTCAGTCGGGGACAGTGGGTTTGCGCGCTCTGAGATGCTGATTGATGCGGGTGTGGATATTGTGGTGATCGACACCGCGCATGGTCACTCCGAAGGCGTTCTGGACGCCGTTAAGCGCGTGAAGAACCTGTCTAACTCGGTTCAGGTGATTGCGGGCAATGTGGCAACGGCGGAAGCCACCAAAGCGTTGATCGACGCGGGCGCAGATGCGGTGAAAGTGGGTATTGGTCCTGGCTCGATCTGCACCACGCGGATGGTGGCTGGTGTGGGGGTGCCACAGCTGACCGCGATTGACGACTGCGCAACCGCTGCTGGCGATGTGCCAGTGATTGCGGATGGTGGCATCAAATTCTCTGGCGACTTTGCCAAAGCGATTGCGGCGGGCGCGTCCTGTGCGATGGTGGGCTCAATGATCGCGGGCACCGACGAAAGCCCGGGCGAAGTGATCCTGTATCAGGGCCGCTCGTTCAAATCTTACCGTGGCATGGGATCTCTGGGCGCTATGGCACGTGGTTCCGCAGATCGCTACTTCCAGAAAGATGCGGCCAGCGACAAGCTGGTACCGGAAGGCATTGAAGGGCAGGTGCCGTACAAAGGTCCTGCAGGCACTGTGGTGCATCAGCTTGTGGGCGGTTTGCGCGCGGCGATGGGCTACACTGGCAACGCCACCGTGGCGGAGATGCGCAAGAACTGTAAGTTTGTGAAGATCACTGGCGCAGGCCTGAAAGAAAGCCACGTGCATGACGTGCAGATCACCCGGGAAGCGCCTAACTATCGGGTTGGATAAAACATCCGCCAGAGACGCTAAGTGAGTTACGAAAAAGAAAGGGCTGAACCTTTGCGGGTTCAGCCCTTTTGTTTGTTGGTCAGGGAGAAATTAGAAATCTGCCCAGGTGTCCTCAGCGGCGTTGCCATTTGAACTGAAGTTTGGCGCTGCGGGCGCAGGAGCAGTTTCCTTTGGCTCGGACTTCGTCACGGTCGGCTTGCGCATTGGCTGATCCGCCTGTTTGTCTTCCTGCCAATCCGTTTCCGTGACCTTTGCCGGGGTCGCCGTTTTGGCAGATTTGGCATTGCTGTCCAGTTTGAAGTGGCCAACCATATTGGCCAGGCCCACAGCGTCGGACTTCAGCAAATGCGTCGCAGCAGTGGACTCTTCCACCATGGCAGCGTTTTTCTGGGTCACCTGATCCAACTGCATCACACCGGCGTTGATTTCTGCTAGACTTTGCGACTGTTCGGTGGCGCCGTCGGCGATGGAGGAGACCATGCCGGAGATATGCACCACGCGATCGACAATCACACTCAATGCGTCGCCGGTTTGGCCCACGAGGCTCACCCCGCGCTCAACCTGCTCCGACGACTTGTCGATCAGGGCCTTGATCTCGTTGGCGGCTTCGGAAGAGGAATGCGCGAGTTTGCGTACCTCGGAAGCCACAACTGCAAAGCCGCGACCAGCATCGCCTGCGCGGGCCGCTTCTACACCGGCGTTCAGAGCCAAAAGGTTGGTCTGGAAGGCGATTTCGTCGATCACAGAGATGATCTGAGAGATATGGGTGGAGCTTTGCTCGATCTCCGTCATGGCGGAGACGGCATTGCGCACCACTTCGCCGCTTTCCTCGGCTTCGGTTTTGGCAGTTTGCATGGTGCCTTCCACGTCGCGCGCGCCATCGGCGGCAGCCTTGACCGAGCGGGTTAGGTCATCTAGGGCAGCTGCGGTCTCTTCCAGCGTGGCGGCCTGGCTCTCCGTGCGTTTGGACAGATCGTCAGACGCCTGGCTGATTTCTGAGGCGCCATTGTGAATCGACTGGGACGCTTCGACAACGTCGGTGACTGTGGAGCTAAGATTTGTGATCGAGGCGTTAAAGTCGGAACGCAGCTTTTCATATTCTTCGGGGAAAGCGACCTTGATTTGAGCTGTTAGGTCGCCTGCCGAAAGGTCAGATAGGTGATTGGACAGCGTCTCAACCACTTCGGATTGGACCGCTGCGGCTTCTTTCTGGCTGACTTCAAGCTCACGCTGGCGCAAAAGAGCTGCTCGGAACACATCCAGAGTGCGGGCCATGTCGCCCAGTTCGTTCTTGGTTTGCGTGAAGGGAATATCCGCTTCTGTATCACCGTCTGCCAGGTCGGCCATGCGGGCTCGCAACGTCCCCATTGGTCCGGTCACACTGCGAATGATGAAAAATGCCACCAAGGACAGGACCACGAGTATGCCACCCAGAATAGTGAGCGCCTTGTTGCGAATTTTGGCCATTTCGGCTTCGATATCAGACAAATACGCGCCAGTGCCTACAATCCAGTTCCATGGCTTGTAGTGGTAAGCAAATCCAATTTTGGCCTCTTGCAGCTCGCTGTCGGGCTTTTGGAAGTGATAGATCAAAGTGCCGCTGCCGTTTTCAACGGCGACCTTGCGCATCTCCTGGAAGATCTTGAGGCCATTAGGATCCTCCAGATCTGCTTGACTATGTCCGATCCATTGAGGCCGGAACGGGTGGGCCGTCATGGTGTAATCGGTGTCGAATGCAAACATGTAGCCGTTGTCGCCATAGGATAGCGCCTCAAGTTGCTCGCGACCCAAAGCACGGGCTTCTTCAGGCGTATAGGCGCCTTCTTGTACTCCTTTCTCGAGGTTCACGAGCAAGCTTGTCGCTGTTTCGGTGATCTCCAAGAGTTTTGTGTTGTACATCGTCTCGACGGTGTTGCGCATGTGGTTTTGCAGCAAAAGTGTCAAAGCAATGGCAAGCAAGAGCGCCACGAGGGCAATCGCGCTTATCCGTGTAGAGAGTTTAGTCAGGAGGGCTGGCATGGCAGTCTACTCGCTGGTTGTTGGCGTTTCACCTATTGACCTAGAGCGAGCGAGTTTAATGAACCCTTATCTGCGATGCATGTTTTTGGGTGCTCGTATCGTTTTGCGCTTAACGCGGGTTAGTAAGTCGGTCGAATGCACTCAGAGATTGTTTCTTGATTGAAATTTCGTATCAGTCGGGGTGGTTGCGGGTCATGCGAGCCTTGATGTAGAGCAGGCGCATAATGGACGCTGGGCGCAAATCCGCGCTTTGCGTGGCGTAACTTGAATGGGACGATCGCATGACTCCACAGGCTCGGGTGCAGGCCGCCATCGAAATTCTGGACCAAATCCTTCACGGAACGGCTGCGGAAAAGGCCCTAACGGGCTGGGCGAGACGGAGCCGCTTTGCCGGTTCAAAAGACCGTGCTGGCATTCGTGATCACGTCTTTGATGCGCTGCGGCGGCGCAATTCAGCCGCCTTCTTTGGGGGTAGTCTGACCGGGCGTGGGCTGATGATCGGTGTTCTGCGTCAAGACGGCGTCGATTTGAATGAGATCTTCACAGGGGAGGGGTATGCTCCGGCTGCCCTGAGTGGATCAGAACTAACTGTGCCGGACGGGGAAGCGCCACTTGATATTCCAGAATGGTTGCGAAAGCCCCTGCGAGAAAGTTTGGGAAAAGCCTTCCAAGATACTTTGTCTGCAATGGGCAGACGGGCGCCTGTGATCCTGCGCGTCAATTTGCGCAATGCCACGTTGGCACAGGCGCAGGACCTCTTGGCAGAGGACGGAATTGAAACACATCCGATTACTCTGGTGGACACGGCATTAGAAGTAAGCGAAGGCGCACGACGTATCAAAAACAGCGCGGCGTACCTAGGCGGTGTTGTCGAGCTTCAGGACGCTTCTAGTCAGGCGCTTATTGCAGAGATGTCGCTCGATAAGAGCATGAAAGTCATGGATTACTGCGCTGGAGGCGGCGGTAAAGTGCTCGCAATGGCGGGGCGTTGCGACGCGCAGTACTTTGCGCATGATGCCAATCCGCAACGTCTGTCAGACTTGCCGGCGCGGGCCGAGCGTGCCTGCGCGAAGATCACCATCGTGGAGGACCCAGCGACTAATGCTCCATTCGATTTGGTATTGTGCGATGTTCCCTGTTCTGGAAGTGGCACTTGGAGGCGCACGCCGGATGCAAAATGGCGATTTGCGCCGGAAGATCTCGCGAAACTAGAGCGTGTTCAGGCGGAGATTCTGGAAAAAGCCCAAGGTTTCGTGGCCCCGGGAGGCACGCTTGTTTACGCAACTTGTTCTGTTTTGGCTGCGGAAAACACTGCACAGATTGAGCGTTTCGTGCAAAACAATCCTTCTTGGGCGATCGATTGGCAGCGACAGTTTTTATTGTGCGAGGGCGGTGACGGGTTCTTTGGAGCGATTTTGCTTAGAAAATAGGGCGGTTATGCTTTTTCCGTCGTCTTCGTTAATGCCGGATTAAGATAATCTGATGCATATTTTTGAAAATGCAGAGAAATGGGTTTGAACGTGTCCGAAAAGACCAAGGCCAACGGGCCTACTAAGCGCCAATTGGGGGTAACTCGGCATCGCGCTGGTCTGCTTGCGTTGGCAGCGCTGTTGATGTTGGTTACAGCGGTTCTGTTGGACCCCGGTGCCCTCAGAATGGCGATGTTCTTTGCCAGCGGTTTACTTGGTGTTGGAAGTTTCATTGCGTTGATCGCCTCATTGCGGCTCAAAGCGGCTCAGCTGCGAGCAGTGACAATGGTTCACAATCTTTTTGAGAGCGCATCAGACGTCTGTTTTGTCAGCACCGACGATGGCCAAATTCTCTATGCAAACGATGCGGCTACGGAAGCCGGTATGGGCGAGAAAGAAAGTCTTACCGACGTGTTGGCTGATCAGCTATTGGACGCAGAGGGCAAGGTGCGTGATATGATCGCTACGTGCCAACTGGAAGGGCGCTGTGACGAGGAAGTTTCTCTGCGTGACAACATGATGCGGCTTTCCGTCAAGCGCGTTGAGACTGGTGTGTTGGTCTGGGGCATTCAAAAATCTACACCTGTTTCAGAGGCACATCACGGAAGTGCGACGCCGCGGTTCCCTATGCTGACGGTTGGGCGTTCTGGCGCAGTGTTGTTTATGAATCCGGCCGCTCGGCACCTTCTGGGTGAACGCAAGAAAACCCTTTCAGACATTTTTGGGCCAAATGTGACCGATCTGCAGAGCGCAACCACCGTGCATACGTCTGACGGTGAGCAGCAGTGTCTTGTGGCAGAGTTCGACGCTACTGCAGGCCGCCGGGAAATCTATTTGCTTCCGACAGAAACACCAGTGATGCGGGACGGTGCGGTGCAATTTGACGAGTTGCCCGTGGCGCTGTTGAAGGTGAGCCCTGAGGGAGATGTGTTGCTCGCCAACAGAGCGGCACGGCAGTTGATCCAAATGGATGTCACCTCCACCACCGTTATGGGAGACCTCATGGAAGGTTTGGGGCGGTCAATTGTTGACTGGCTCATGGAGGCAGCCCAAGGAAAGACGGTCAATCAATCAGAGTTTTTGCGGCTAAAGCGCGAAGACAAGGAAGTGATTGTGCAGGTTAGTCTCAACCGCGTGGTAGAAGGCGGCGAGAGGTCGTTGATCGCGGTTTTGAGCGACGCGACAGAGCTCAAATCTCTAGAAGCTCAATTTGTTCAAAGCCAAAAAATGCAGGCAATTGGCCAGTTGGCCGGTGGCGTTGCCCACGACTTCAACAACCTTTTGACTGCAATTTCAGGGCATTGTGATCTGTTGTTGTTGCGGCATGATCAAGGGGATGCAGATTACGCCGACCTAATTCAGATCAACCAAAACGCCAATCGCGCCGCGGCATTGGTGGGGCAGTTGTTGGCGTTCTCACGTAAGCAAAACCTGCGGCCTGAAATACTGGATCTTCGCAATACGCTTGCGGACCTGACGCATTTGCTGAACCGTTTGGTTGGTGAACGAGTAACGTTGACGCTGAACAACGATCCGGTTTTGCCGGCCATTCGTGCGGATAAAAGACAGCTCGAACAGGTGCTGATGAACCTCGTGGTCAACGCGCGGGATGCGATGCCGGATGGTGGTGAAATTCGGGTTACTACCGAAGGAGTTGAGCTGGCTGAACCGCTTGAGCGTGACCGAGTTGTGGTTCCGGTCGGGAACTATGTGTCGGTCACTGTGGCAGACCAAGGCATCGGGATTGCGCAAGACAAGTTGCAAAAGGTGTTCGAGCCGTTCTTCACCACCAAGAAGACTGGTGAGGGCACCGGACTTGGGCTGAGTACGGCCTATGGCATTGTGAAGCAGACTGGCGGCTACATCTTCGTGGACAGTACGCCGGGTGTCGGCACCACATTCACACTGATGTTCCCAGCACATGGCGCAGGTGCGGAACAGGTTGTCGCTCCAGAAGCAGGCGTGCGGCCCGACCTTCCTCAAGTCGAACATAGCGGGGTAGTGTTGTTGGTTGAGGACGAAGCGCCAGTCAGGTCTTTTGCAACGCGAGCGTTAAAGATGCGAGGGTTTACGGTTCTGGAGGCCGCTTCGGGAGAAGAGGCGCTGGAAGTGTTGGACGCGGATCACCCGAAAATCGATGTCTTTGTGAGCGATGTGATCATGCCGGGCATGGACGGGCCTAGTTGGGTGCGGCAAGCACGAGAAAAATATCCAAACGTTCCGGTTATTTTTGTTTCCGGCTATGCCGAAGACAGTTTCTCGGATGATCAGGCACGCATTGAGAACTCAAGCTTTCTGCCCAAGCCGTTCTCTCTCAGCGACCTGACAGAGGCGGTTCAGGCGCGGATCACCAGCGGCTAGAGCAAGCTCTCGTAGAGTTCAAATTCTGCTGCGCATTTTATGCGCAGCTTTTGCATGGTGTCTTGAGGAATGTCCAAAGGCATTTCCGGCGATGTGTTGCGGCGTTCCAGCTGAATTTTGCGTGCTAATCTGTCCTCAAGGAAAGCCAGAAGACGAGGCTGGTCTTCGTAACGGAACAGATGATCCACCTTTACGCCGTTTGGGCGAGGTTCGAGAAATTTAGCCTGGCTGCCAACGTTGGCGAAAGGCGCTTTCCTGTCGCCCTTCATGTATTCCAGAACAAATTCTTCAAAGCTGACGCAATGGGTTGAATTGCGATGCCCACGCATGAAATCCCGTCGGCGATAACGATACCAACTCGCCAACCAACTTACCGGTTCGCGCATAACCGCGATCAGCTCCAGGTCATCCGTTTTGCAGGCGCGTTCAAACATCGGGCGAAAAAAGCGGTTATATCGGTAGACCGGCGCGTGTTTGAGTTCCGGCGGATTGGAAATCACCATGTCCGCTGTAGGCGCTAAAGCCTCTTCAATGGCCGTTGTTCCTGTTTTCGGGACTGACAGGAACACCAGTTTTTGTTTCCAGAAAACAAGCATTTGCACGCCTTTGAAGCAGTTGAATTCAAATTGATTTCTTCTTGTAAACCACTTCTTAACCGAATGGGACGGAAAATGTTCCTATTATTTTCACTTGATTTGTTCTCGTTTTGACCTCATACACCGTTAGAACAAGAGGTGAACACAGGCAGTGATTGCCGCCCGCGTGCGGGTGTGGAATAAGGAACCAAGCAAATGGCAACGGCAGATCTTTTGACAATGACTTCCAAGAAATCCTCATCCCCGGATAAACAAAAAGCGCTGGACAGCGCATTGGCTCAAATCGAACGTCAGTTCGGCAAGGGCTCGATCATGAAACTTGGTGCGGACAACCCCGCTCAAGAGATCGAGGCGACCTCAACCGGATCACTGAGCCTGGATATTGCGCTGGGGATTGGTGGCCTTCCCAAAGGCCGGATTATCGAAATTTATGGCCCGGAAAGCTCCGGTAAAACCACGCTGACTCTGCACTGCATTGCGGAAGAGCAAAAAAAGGGCGGGGTTTGTGCGTTTGTGGACGCGGAACACGCGCTTGATCCTCAGTACGCCAAGAAACTTGGTGTGAATCTGGATGAGCTGTTGATTTCGCAGCCTGACACCGGTGAGCAAGCGCTCGAGATCACCGATACACTGGTACGTTCCGGCGCGGTTAACATGGTCGTGGTCGATTCTGTTGCCGCACTGACGCCGAAGTCCGAGCTTGAGGGCGATATGGGCGACAGCAATGTGGGCGTGCAGGCGCGTCTGATGAGCCAGGCGATGCGGAAGCTGACTGGCTCGATCGCGCGTTCCAACTGTATGGTGATCTTCATCAACCAGATCCGGATGAAAATCGGTGTGATGTTTGGCAGTCCGGAAACCACGACCGGTGGTAACGCGTTGAAGTTCTACAGCTCCGTGCGTCTGGATATTCGCCGCATTGGCGCGCTAAAAGATCGTGACGAGGTGGTTGGTAACGTCACTCGCGTGAAGGTCGTCAAGAACAAGGTGGCGCCGCCGTTTAAACAGGTTGAGTTTGACATCATGTATGGCGAAGGCATTTCCAAGATGGGCGAACTGCTCGACTTGGGCGTGAAAGCTGGTGTTGTCGAAAAATCCGGTAGCTGGTTCAGCTACGGCGATGAGCGGATCGGGCAGGGGCGTGAAAATGCCAAAACCTTCCTGAAAGAAAACACCCGTATGGCGTATGAAATCGAGGATAAAATTCGTGCGGCGCATGGGCTGGACTTCGACATGCCTCCGGGTGACGAAGAGTTGTTGGAAGATTGACACCGTCTTCTGAAGATTTGATGCGGGCCTTGCCGCATGTTTTGGCCGCTCCGAAAGACGGGGCGGCCATTTCGCATTTGTGTCTGCGACCAGCGCGGAATGAACGCCACTTTGTTGATGAGATTACGTTGACTAAGGCACAGGGAATTCCTGGCGAGCGCTGGATGACACAGCCTTGGTTGCGCACGGCAGTGGGTACGGCGCATCCGGGTATTCAAGTGTGCATTATTCCTCAGCGTGTGTTGGATTTGGTTTGGCATGCGGATGCAGAGACCTTGCACCCTGGCGATACCTTTGCAGCGGACATTGATACTTCAGAAACGAACTTACCAACCGGTCAGTTGTTGCGTGTTGGGTCCGCTGTTCTGCAGGTGTCAGAAGTGTTCAACGACGCGTGTGTGAAGTGGAAGGCGCGCTATGGGCAGGCCGCCTATGACTGGATTCGTAATCCAGAACACAGAGAGCATCGGCTGCGCGGCATACTGTGCAGCGTCGAACAAGACGGAGAGATCCGAACAGGGGATGTTTTGAGCAAGGTTTGAAGGTTTTGACGATCGGAAAGGATGGGCATTTTGGCTAAATCACTCTTAAACGTCCCGCCTTAAACTTGAGATACAAATACCTCGTCGCACCTTTAGCACTCTCAAGACCTTTGTTTCGCAGATTAAAGAGGGCACGCGGTAGGTTAGGCACATTGTCATGTGGACAGGGGCGCGTGGGGGTTATAAACCCGCTTCGATACCGAAACCCACGTTAAGAGATCTGCCCATGGCCAGCTTAAACGACATCCGGTCGACCTTTCTGAATTACTTTGCCAAGCAGGGCCACGAGGTGGTGGATTCCAGCCCGCTAGTGCCGCGCAATGACCCGACGCTGATGTTCGTGAACTCGGGCATGGTTCAGTTCAAAAACCTGTTCACTGGTGTTGAAAAACGTGACTACAACCGCGCGACGACCTCTCAGAAATGCGTGCGTGCAGGTGGTAAGCACAACGACTTGGACAATGTGGGCTATACCGCGCGTCACCACACCTTTTTCGAGATGCTCGGTAACTTCTCATTTGGTGACTATTTCAAGGATGACGCGATCCCGTTTGCTTGGGAGCTGATCACCAAGGAATTCGATATTCCGAAAGACAAGCTGTACACGACGGTTTACCACACCGACGATGAAGCCTTTGAAATCTGGAAGAAAGTAGGCGTTCCTGAGGACCGCATTATTCGCATCGCCACGTCGGACAACTTCTGGCAGATGGGCCCAACTGGACCTTGTGGTCCGTGCACCGAGATCTTCTACGATCATGGTGATCACATTTGGGGTGGCCCTCCCGGTTCTCCAGAGGAAGACGGTGACCGCTTTATCGAGATCTGGAACGTGGTGTTCATGCAGAACGAGCAGTTCGAAGACGGCTCGATGAAAGCGCTGGACATGCAGTCGATTGACACCGGCATGGGTCTGGAGCGGATCGGCGCATTGCTGCAGGGCAGCCATGACAACTACGATACCGATCTGTTCAAGGTTTTGATTGAGGCCTCGGCCAATGTAACGTCTACCGATCCTTACGGTGAACAGAATGTACATCACCGTGTAATCGCGGACCACCTGCGGTCTACGTCCTTCCTGATGGCCGATGGTGTGATGCCGTCCAACGATGGCCGCGGCTATGTGCTGCGCCGGATTATGCGCCGCGCCATGCGCCATGGGCACCTGCTGGGCGCCAAAGACCCAGTAATGCATCAGTTGGTGCCGTCTTTGGTGCAGCAGATGGGACAGGCTTATCCTGAGCTTGGTCAGGCGCAGGCGCTGATCGAAGAGACGCTGAAGCAGGAAGAGACAAAGTTTAAGCAAACGCTGGACCGTGGTCTGAAACTGTTGGACGACGAGCTGGATGGTCTGGACGAGGGCGCGCCTCTGGCGGGCGAAGCGGCGTTTAAGCTCTATGACACCTATGGCTTCCCGCTTGATCTGACCCAAGACGCGCTGCGCGAACAAGGCCGGACCGTGGATACAGACGGCTTTGATGCAGCAATGGCAGAACAAAAAGCCAAAGCACGTGCGGCGCACAAAGGGTCCGGTGACACAGCAGAGAACGCTATCTGGTTTGATGTTGCGGATGAGACCGGAGCGTCGGAGTTCCTCGGCTATGACACTGAGACAGCCGAAGGTCAGGTTCAGGCGATCATGCAAGGAGGCGCGCTTGTGGATGCGCTGGCAGAGGGCGAAGAAGGCTGGCTGGTGATGAACCAGACGCCGTTTTACGCCGAAAGCGGTGGTCAGGTGGCTGATCACGGTTTGGTCGAGCGCCTGGAAAACCGCGATGAGCTGGCGCATGTGTCAGAGGTGCAGAAGTTTGCCGACGGCAAGCTGATTGGGCACCAGGTCAAAGTGGCACGCGGCACGATTTCCACGGGTGATCCTGTGGCAATGATTGTTGACCATGGGCGTCGCACGTCGATCCGTGCGAACCACTCTGCGACCCACCTGCTGCACCAGGCACTGCGAGAAGCCTTGGGTGATCACGTTGCGCAGCGCGGCTCGCTCAATGCGGATGATCGCCTGCGGTTTGACTTTAGTCACAACAAGGCGCTGAGCGCGGAAGAGCTGACCAAGGTTGGTTTGGACGTGAACGCTTACATCCGTCAGAATACGCCGGTAGAAACCCGCGTGATGACGCCGGACGATGCGCGTGAAATCGGCGCGCAGGCGCTGTTTGGCGAGAAGTACGGCGATGAGGTGCGTGTTGTGTCCATGGGCCGTGCCAACACCGGCAAGGGTCACAACGGGGATACGTATTCCATCGAGTTGTGCGGTGGTACACATGTGAAACAGACCGGCAATATTGGTGTGTTTGTTGTGCTCTCAGATAGTGCGTCTTCCGCTGGTGTGCGGCGGATTGAGGCGCTGACCGGTGAGGTGGCCTTTGCGCATCTGGAGCGTGAAGCCAAGCGCGTTGCTGACGTGGCTGGCACTTTGAAGGCACAGCCAGGCGAGATCGTCGATCGCGTAAAAGCGCTGCTAGACGAGCGTAAAGCTCTGCAAAACGAAGTGGCGACGCTGCGCCGTGAATTGGCGATGTCTGGTGGTGCGGGACAGGGGGCTGGTCCTGAAGCGAAAGAGATCAATGGTGTGAAGTTCTTTGCTCAGGTGCTCTCTGGCGTCTCCGGCAAGGATCTGCCACCGTTGATCGACGAGCACAAAGCACGCCTGGAAAGCGGAGCGGTTCTGTTAGTTGCAGATACAGATGGCAAGGTTGCTGTTGCAGCTGGTGTGACTGATGACCTCAAGGGCGATTTGAGCGCTGTAGATCTGGTCCGCGCAGCGGTTGGACCTATGGGAGGCAAAGGCGGCGGCGGTCGTCCGGATATGGCGCAAGGTGGCGCCAAAGATGCCTCCAAAGCAGACGAAGCCTTTGCCGCAGCAGAGGCGGTGATCGCATGCTGACCATTTGGTCAAATTTTTCTTGGCCTGTCCGGCAATTCACGTAGAGTGCCGGACAGGACAACAGGATTGGAGAACCCAATGGGTGCGCTTTGGATTGCACATGTGACCGTAACGAACGCGGATGCTTACGGTAAATATGCTGAGCTGGCAGGTCCAGCGATTGCCAAACATGGCGGTGAGTTTATTGCTCGCGGCGGACGGTTTGTTCAGCTGGAAGGCAAGGAACGGCCACGCAATGTTGTGGCCAAGTTTCCGGACGTCGACACTGCAGTGGCTTGCTATCACAGTCCTGAGTACCAAGAAGCTTTGAGCCATGCGCGTGGGGCAAGTGAGCGCGAACTGATGGTTGTGGAAACCAGCGCCTGAGATAGTGTGCCTCTTTTCTTTCGAGACGGATGACGCAAATTCTTTCCAGTGTAGTGAAAATAATTCCTGATTCTTGGTATAAATTGGAACTTTGATCTACTTTAGGCGTTCAGGTTGGTCTTTCCTCCTTTTGCAATCTCGCATATACGGTGCGGGAAAAATATCCTGTTTCTTTTTGTCAGGGTGCTGAGGCTAAGAAGGGAACTGTCATGTGTCGTTGGGCCGCCTATATCGGGACACCGTGTTATCTTGAAGATGTTGTAACGCGGCCCGATCATTCACTGATCCACCAAAGCATACAGGCCACCGAGTGCAAAACGCAGACAAATGGTGATGGTGTGGGAGTGGCATGGTACGGTCAACGACCGGAGCCCGGGCTTTATCGTGACATTCTCCCGGCCTGGTCTGATCCAAATCTCCGGTCGTTGACCGCACAGGTCGAGTCCGGTTTGTTTCTGGCGCATGTACGGGCCTCGACAGGTACGGCCACTAGTCGAAACAACTGTCATCCGTTTGCGGTGGGGCGTTGGTCCTTTATGCACAACGGGCAGGTTGGCGGATTTGAGACCTTTCGCCGTCGGGCGGATATGTTGATCCCGGACGAGCTCTATCCAGAACGCAAGGGCGCAACAGATAGTGAGGTCCTGTTTTTGATGGGGCTGACGGAAGGCATGGAAGAGCATCCTAAGGAGTCCATGCAAATTGCGGTTGGGATAATGGAACGTATGAGTCGCGAGCGGGGCTCCACACCACATATGCGCCTAGCAGCGGCGTTCAGTGATGGGGAAACGCTCTATGCCATTCGATACGCGTCCGACGATCGCGCGCCAACGGTGTATCACCGCGCTAGCGACAGCCGAAGCGGCCGCGCTGTGGTGAGCGAACCTTTGGTAGAGGCGGAGGATGGTTGGGAAGCGATCCCGGCCGGGTCTTTCTGTCGGTTCCACAAGGACGGGAGTTATGAGATCGAACCGTTCAGACCTTTAAGTTAGTCTGGCGTCAACGCAAAATAAAAGCCCCGACATATGTCGGGGCTTTTTGCATTTAGTTCTGTTTAGCCATCCGCTTACGCTCGTGCGGGTCCAGGTACCGCTTACGCAGACGCACTGTGTTTGGTGTGACTTCCACCAGTTCGTCGTCGTTGATGTAGGCAATGGCCTCTTCCAGCGACAAGGTCATCGGCGTGGTCAGGCGTACGGCTTCGTCAGAGCCGGAAGCGCGCACGTTGGTGAGCTTCTTGCCCTTGAGCGGGTTCACTTCGAGGTCGTTGTCACGGGAGTGCTCACCGATGATCATGCCAGTGTAGACGTCGGCCTGGGCGCCGATCATCATTTTGCCGCGGTCTTCAAGGTTCCAAAGGGCGTAGGCAACGGATTGGCCGTTCTCCATGGAGATCAGCACACCTGCGCGGCGGCCCGGGATGGCACCTTTGTATTCGGTCCAGCCGTGGAACACGCGGTTCAGAACACCTGTGCCGCGGGTGTCGGTGAGGAATTCGCCGTGGTAGCCGATCAGGCCACGGGACGGCACGTGGGCGATAATACGAGTTTTGCCGGCACCGGCGGGGCGCATTTCCACCAACTCGCCTTTACGGGAGCCAGTCAGCTTCTCGATCACGGCGCCGGAGTATTCGTCATCCACGTCGATGGTGGCTTCTTCAACCGGCTCCATTTTCACGCCGTTTTCTTCGCGCATGATCACCTGCGGGCGGGAGATCGACAGCTCAAAGCCTTCGCGGCGCATGTTTTCGATCAGAACACCCATCTGAAGTTCGCCACGGCCCGAAACTTCGAAGGCCTCGCCGCCTGGGGTGTCGGCGATCTTGATCGCCACGTTGGATTCGGCTTCTTTGTAGAGGCGGTCACGGATCACACGGGACTGTACCTTTTTGCCGTCACGACCAGCCAGCGGGCTGTCGTTGATGCCGAAGGTCACAGTGATGGTGGGCGGATCGATTGGCTGGGCTTCCAGCGGTTCATCCACGGCCAGCGCACAGATGGTGTCTGCCACGGTGGCTTTTGCCATGCCTGCGATGGAAACGATGTCGCCAGCTTGTGCTTCTTCGATGTCCTGTTGAGCAAGGCCACGGAAAGCTTGGATCTTAGTGACGCGGAACTGTTCGATTTTCTGGCCGATGCGGGAGATCGCTTGAACGGTCGCGCCTACCTTAAGGGTGCCGGATTCCACACGGCCAGTCAGGATGCGGCCCACAAACGGGTCAGAGCCTAGAGTTGTGGCCAGCATGCGGAAATCGTCGTCTTGTTGGTGAACCTGCTTTGGCTCAGGCACGTGGTTCACGATCAGGTTGAACAGCGCGTGCAGGTCCTGACGAGAACCATCAAGTTCGGCGTCGGCCCAGCCGTTGCGGCCAGAGGCATACATGTGCGGGAAGTCGAGCTGATCGTCGTTGGCGTCCAGAGACGCGAAGAGATCAAAACACTCATCCAGCGCGCGGTCAGGCTCCGCGTCTGGCTTGTCTACCTTGTTGAGGACCACGATTGGGCGCAGACCCAGTGCCAGCGCCTTGGAGGTCACGAACTTGGTCTGTGGCATGGGGCCTTCAGCCGCGTCTACCAGTAGAACCACACCGTCCACCATGCTCAGGATACGCTCTACTTCGCCACCGAAATCGGCGTGGCCCGGGGTGTCCACGATGTTGATGCGGGTGCCTTTCCACTCCACGGAGGTTGGTTTGGCAAAGATCGTGATGCCGCGTTCGCGCTCCAGATCGTTGCTGTCCATGGCGCGTTCCGCCACTTCCTGGTTTTCCCGGAATGCGCCCGACTGTTTCAGCAGCTCGTCCACAAGCGTGGTTTTGCCGTGGTCAACGTGGGCGATGATGGCGATATTGCGAAGATCCATAAGGGCAGCCTTTCCTGTTCGCGCTCGCCCTAACGCGGGTTGTGGCAAAAGGCCAGCCCTTTAATGCCAGTTAGTGAACGGCCGTCTTGGAAAACAGGTTGATTACGAGAATTCCCGCGACAATCAACCCCATTCCGAGGATCGCGGCCATATCAAGTTTTTGACCAAAGGCGAAATAGGCGATGATCGAGATCGAGATGATGCCTAGGCCGGACCACACCGCATAGGTGATGCCAACGGGCAGATAGCGTAAGGTGAGCGCCATCATGTAGAAGGCGAGGCCGTAGCCGATTACCACGATGATAGATGGGATAGGTTTGGTAAATTGCTGACTGGCTTGCAGCGCGGCAGTGCCGATGGTTTCAAACACAACGGCGACCAGAAGGATCAGATAAGCTTTGGGCATGCACGTCCCTGAAGGTTAGCGCGCGATATAGCGATCGCGACGGTGATTTGTTGCAATCATAATATTGGTAATCGCAGCACCAACGAGCGAGAAGGCGACCGCGTGAAGGTCAAAAAACGACAAGGCCAGGCCAAATACCAGCACGTCAAAGCCGAGTTGTACCCAACCAGCCTTGATGCCCTTTGTGTCTTGGAGCCAAACAGCAACAATCCCAACACCACCAAGTGTGGCGCCGTGACGGAAAAGTGCGATAAGGCCAGCGCCGGCTGTTACGCCCGCAAGCGCGGCGCCGAGCAGAGGGTGCACGTCTGTGAGGGTAAAGAATTGGGGTAGTACAGCGCTCCAGATAGAGAGCAGACCAACGGCCGTGAATGTCTTGAGCGTAAAGGCCAGCCCCATGCGCAGGTACGCAATAAGATAAAAAGGCAAGTTCATGAGGAAGAACACGATCCCAAAACTCGTTCCCGTTGCCTTGGCTGTGACCAAAGACAAACCCGCGATTTGACCTGTAAACAGATCGCAGGCCTGCAGAAACTGAACGGCAAGAGCCACGAGCAAAGTGCCCACAATCAGACCTTGGATGTCCTCAAAGGGGCTGTGTTTTTCGGGGCTTGGTGATTCAATAAAGCTTACCATGTGCAGGACTTGCCGCAGCGCAGCGGAGCTGTCTAGGGGGTGCGGCGCAAGGCCGCTATGCAGCTGGGGTCTACCGGGCGTGTGGTAAAGGGCGTCCTAAGGCGCGCGGATACGCCTTAGGACAAAGTGTCTAAGCGCTTAGCCAGCAAGCGCTTTGTTCAGGTTTTCGTCAATCTTCTCAAGGAAGCCCATGGTGGTGAGCCAGCCTTGATCTGGGCCAACGAGTAGGGCGAGGTCTTTGGTCATGTAACCGCCTTCGACGGTTTCGATGATTACCCGCTCGAGGGTTTCAGCAAAGGCGCGCAGAGCGATGTTGTTGTCCAGCTTCGCGCGGTGCTTCAGGCCACCAGTCCAAGCATAGATCGAGGCAATCGAGTTGGTGGAAGTGGCTTCACCTTTCTGGTGCTGGCGATAGTGGCGCGTTACGGTGCCGTGGGCGGCCTCAGCTTCCACGATCTTTCCATCAGGTGTCATCAACTGAGACGTCATCAGGCCAAGTGAACCAAAGCCTTGCGCCACGGTGTCGGATTGTACGTCGCCGTCGTAGTTCTTGCAGGCCCAGACAAACTTGCCGTTCCACTTCATAGCGCAGGCAACCATGTCGTCGATGAGGCGGTGTTCGTACCAGATACCAGCGGCTTTGAATTTCTCTTCGAACTCTTCTTCATAGACCTTTTGGAACAGGTCCTTGAAGCGGCCGTCATAGGCTTTCAGGATGGTGTTTTTGGTGGAAAGATACACCGGCCAGCCGAGGTTCAGGCCGTAGTTGAGAGAGGCGCGCGCGAAGTCGATGATCGAGCTGTCGAGGTTGTACATCGCCTGATAGACACCGGCTGACGGCGCATCATAGACTTCTTTTTCGATCACGGTGCCATCTTCGCCAACAAACTTCATGGTTAGTTTGCCGGCACCCGGGAAGGTGAAGTCCGTTGCTTTGTACTGATCGCCAAAGGCGTGGCGCCCCACAACAATGGGAGAGGTCCAACCAGGAACAAGGCGCGGGACATTGCGGCAGATAATCGGCTGGCGGAAAACCACGCCACCGAGGATGTTACGGATGGTGCCGTTGGGCGAGCGCCACATCTTCTTGAGGCCAAACTCTTCAACACGCTGTTCATCCGGCGTGATGGTGGCACATTTCACTGCCACGCCGATCTCTTTGGTTTTCTCAGCAGCGTCGATAGTGATTTTATCTTCGGTACGGTCACGCTCTTCGATGCCCAGATCGTAGTATAGCAGGTCGAGATCGAGGTAAGGCAGGATCAATTTGTCTTTGATGAACTGCCACATGATGCGAGTCATTTCATCGCCGTCCATTTCGACGATGGGATTGTCCACTTTGATCTTGGTCATGGGGGTCTCCTGTGAACCGAGTCGTATTTGGCGCCTGTCGTAAGGGAATTTATTGCTCTTGGGAAGCGTTTGTATGCGATTGTATACAGGTTGTATCGACCGTGAATTTTTGTTGCGTCAAGCGTAGCATGACAATTGTTTTTGACAAAATGTCTCACGTTTTAGAACACTAAGTGAGGCGAGTTTCGCAGGTCTTAATAAGGATTTGGAGTGCGGCAGTGAAACAGGCGATATCTGAGGTAATGCGGTGTTTTGAGGTTGCGTGGCGTTTGCGCTGGCCATTTATTCAGTCGCATCTGGTGTTCAATATCCTATTGGCGGCGGCATTCGCGCCGTTGATGGCCGCTACGGTGCATCTGGCGCTGGCATTTTCCGGCAAACCCGCGCTGGCGGATTATGATATTGCGGTTTTTTTGCTTTCCCCTGTTGGCTTTGTTGCCGGTTTGGTGATTGCAGGCATGGCCTTAGTGCTGCTGACACTGGATGTGTCCTTCATGATGGCAGTGGCGATTCGGGATCGGGCTGGAAAGTCTCGTGGCTTCTTGGATGGCGTGGCGATGGTATTGCCACGATTGCCTGCTGTGCTTGGGTTGGCGATGTAATTCTGCATGAGGCTGTTGTTGATGGGGTTGCCGTTTTTGGCGATTTGCGGCTTGGCCTTTTTCTCTTGGATGACGGAATTCGACATCAACTATTACCTTAGCTTTCATCCACCTGAGTTTGTGCAGACTGTGGTGGTTTGCGGCATTGCATTGGCGTTGATGTTGGCATTGGTTCTCTGGCGAACATTGGGTTGGGTGCTGGCTTTGCCACTGGTCGTATTTGACGGACAAAGGGCAGGCGCGGCGTTGCGTGAAAGCCAGTCCCGGATGACGGGGCGTCGCCTGACTTTCCTTGTGCGCTTGGCCATTTGGGCCGCGCTTGGGGCGGTGATTGGGGGTGCTGTTCTCTTTGTGGTTGGTGCGGTTGTCCAACTTGGCCTGCATTTTGTGCCCTTTGGCCTCAAAGGCCTGGCCGCATTTCTATTGCTCTCCTCCGGTCTGTGGGCGGGGCTGAGCTTGGTGCTAACCTCCTTCACCACAGGTGCCTTGGCTGTGGCTTTTATGGGGTTTGCGGGGTGGCCGGACGGCGGAGAGGCGCGCGAAGTGCCAAAAGGTGTGTTGAGCGGATTGGTTGAGGTGGAGGCGGTTGTGACCATTTTGGGCGGCTTTGGTATCGCGGAATTGGTCAAGGTGGATCAGGACCGGCCCGTGGCAGTGATAGCCCATCGAGGCGCATCCGCGGCCGCACCGGAAAACACCATGGCGGCTGTTACGCGTGCCACT
>Ga0189275_100294_pt1 | contig 34052 bp, 25 predicted proteins | sample N19A6minimetaG_FD_130329 | JGI IMG/M metagenome (GOLD analysis project Ga0189275, IMG submission 130329) | Marine microbial communities from the Costa Rica Dome - N19 A6 mini metaG | ecosystem: Environmental > Aquatic > Marine > Oceanic > Photic zone | place: Costa Rica: the Eastern Pacific...
TCTTTAAAGACTATATTCGTGTCTTGTTTTTGCACACCTCAAAATACCTATTTTGAGTTAAACAAGAAAGGCTAGCCGAGAAATCAGCTAGCCTATTAAACTATCTACTTTTGAGACAGCCTCATTTTTTTGAATTTACATTCCACCAGCGGTTCGAATTTTTCGGCTACTTCCTATACTTTTAGAACCTAAACAAAACACCTATGAAAAAACGATACCTTTTTGGCATGGGTCTGATGCTACTTTTTGGCATACAGGCAAAGGCCCAAGATCAAGTTATTGATAATATTATCAAAGAAGCCCGGGACAACTCCCAGCTTAAATCAATCGGTCATGAACTGATGGACGGAATTGGACCTCGTTTGGTAGGTTCTCCACAAATGCAGAAAGCTCATGACTGGGCAGTAAAAAAATATCAATCCTGGGGCATAGAAGCCCGCAATGAGCAATGGGGCGAATGGAGAGGATGGGAAAGAGGGATTACCCATATCGATATGATGGAACCTTGGGTGAAGTCCCTTTCGGGAATGCAATTAGCCTGGTCTCCTGCATCCCCTAAAGGTGGTGCTATGGGAGAAGTGGTTATCATCCCTGATTTAGCAGACGAAGCTGCATTCAAAGCTTGGCTTCCTTCTGTTAAAGGAAAATATGTGATGATTTCAGCCCCGCAGATCACCGGTAGACCGGATTATAACTGGGAAGAATGGGCAACGGAAGAATCTTTTGAGAAAATGAAAGAAGAACGAACTGAGCTTAACAGGGCTTGGAACGAAAGACTTCAAAAAACCGGACAGGGAAGAAGGGAACTACCTCAAGCTTTGGAAGATGCTGGAGCGTTAGGTATTATCACTTCCTATTGGTCTCAGGGTTTCGGAGCGAATAAAATCTTCTCTGCCTACACCAAAAAAGTGCCAACAGTTGATGTTTCATTGGAAGATTATGGAATGCTATATCGACTTGCTGAAAGTGGCAAAAAACCAAAAATTCATATCAACGCACAGTCCAAAGAAACCGGCGTAGTTCCTACATTCAATACCATTGCCGAAATCAAAGGAAGTGAAAAGCCAGATGAATACGTAATGCTATCCGCGCATTTCGATTCTTGGGATGGAGGAACCGGAGCAACAGATAACGGAACCGGTACTATCATGATGATGGAAGTTATGAGAGTGTTGAAGCAAGTTTATCCAAACCCAAAAAGAACTATTCTGGTGGGACATTGGGGTTCAGAAGAACAAGGCTTGAATGGTTCAAGAGCATTTGTAGAGGATCATCCTGAAATGATGGATAAGATTCAGGCATTGTTCAACCAGGATAACGGAACCGGAAGAGTAGCCAATGTATCAGGTCAAGGCTTTGTAGATAGTTACGAATACTTGGGTCGCTGGATGAATAAAGTGCCTAAAGAAATCACTAGAGATGTGGAAACCACTTTCCCTGGAAATCCAGGTGGCGGTGGATCTGACTATGCATCCTTTGTAGCTGCAGGAGTTCCTGCCTTTTCATTGAGTTCACTAAGCTGGTCATATTATAACTACACCTGGCATACTAATTTGGACACCTATGACAAGATTGTTTTTGACGATGTGCAAAACAATGTGATTATGGCCGCCATCATGGTTTATATGGCTTGCGAAGAACCAGATATGGTATCCCGCGAAAGAAGAATTCCACTTGGTAGAAATGGTGAGCCCACAGAATGGCCATCTATGAGATCTCCTACCAGAAAGGGAGGAATGGATTAATTTTTTTCAATCTATTAAAAGAGGCTGTCTCAAAAGTGCAATTTGTCACATTGAGCGAAGTCGAAATGTAAGCCAAAACGATAGAAATGGCCTTCGACTCCGATCAGGCTGACAATAGAGCTAATAATGAGACAGCCTATTTTTTATTCCCAATACTTTTTGGCCCACTCGATAAAGTAAGGCCAGTTCGGTCCCACAGTATGCCCTCCTTCATGTTGACGAAATGCTATTTCACCTGACTTAAGGAATGTTCCAAGAGGCGGAAACTCAGATGTGGGCAGTCCCTTCATACCCAAAAATTGATATACAGGGCTTGCTAAAACGCCAGCCTCAAACATCCCTTTTGCATCAATCCATTGCCCCTCCACCTCTGGTGAACCCACTGAGATAAAAAATGGTCTCGGGGCACAAAGGGCAATCAATTCATGCGCGTCTATAGGTAAATCATTCTGATTCAATGGACCTGCATATTTGATAAAATTGGGAGCAAACCAATGATATTCGGCTGAACTCGCAAGATTTTCTATTTGCTCCCCAAAAATTCTCCTGAGTAATTTTGCTCCTCCAGCACCTGAACTTCCAATCAGGCCGAGTGAAAATCGTGGCTCATAGGCCAAGGCTACCAATGCCGCTTTTCCATACCTGGATAAGCCCTCAATTGCAATCTTTTCCTGATTGATTAAATCATCAGATTCCAAAAAGTCTAAAGCTTTACTTGCACCCCAAGCCCAAGCCTTGAGTGTACCCCAATCATCCAACTTCCTAGGTTGCCCCTCATTCACCAAGCCAATAATTCCAGCTCTTAAACCTGCGCCATGATCAGCTTGGTAGCTGGTGGGAATAATTACTCCGAAAGCCCAACCTTCTTGCAAGAGCTGCTCCTGCCAGCTGGGACCTTGTTGAGCCGGTCTCCTCATCCCTGCAGGCCAGTTCCAACCAAACTCCATCACCAATGGCACTCCCTCCTCGGTATTCTTGGGCACCCCGTATTCAAAATCTATTTCCACTTCAATTGCAGGATAGAAAGAGTTGTCCACCTTTCCTTTCAACTTTCTATATCTGAATTCTTGCTTTCCAATAAGACTATCCTTCTCCTCCACAATTATCCAATTTACCTTTAGTAAGTTGGCTGGAGTTTTCCCGTACATTTCCAAGTCGAATAAACCGTAAAGCTCCTTTTTTCTTCTCTCCCAATCCTCCAAACTTTGGACAGAAGAGCCATTTTCAAAAACCAAAGGATCGGGAACCTCCTTGTACTGTTTGGCTTTACTTTCGTCTGAATTTGCAGCATTCGGAGCAGAGGGGTTTCCTGAAGGTCCTGGGCGGAGACTTTCAATTCCTAACTTTTGAAGCATCAGTTGATGATCAGCATGGCTTAACTTGGCAATTGAATCCCTTTCAGTTTGAGAAGTTTGGGCTTCAACTTGATTTATAAAAGCAAGAATGATTTCTGAAATCAGGAAATATCTAGGCATAAGTTTAAGCATTACACCTATAATCTAAAGCTTTTCAGAATTTATTCTCAAAAGATTTTATCAATGGGAAATCAATGAATTTTAAAGCTTTGAAAGGCAATGCGACTTAGCTATCTTGAAGTAAATACAAATCTGATTAGCTTATGAAGCTTGTTAAAGTCTTTCTGCTACTATTCTTTATCTCCTCGCAAGGGATCGCTCAACAAAAATTACTAGAAGAGGCATTTATCAGGGCAAGTAATGAAGGCTTTTCCGGAGTGGTCCTGGTAGCTGACCAAGGAAAAATACTTTTTGAAAAAGCGAGTGGAATGAGGTCCTATGAGTCAAACACTCCTTTACAAAAAGATGACATCTTCGAAATGGCCTCCGTTTCCAAGCAATTTACAGCTATGATGATCATGCTATGTAAGGAAAAAGGCCTTTTGGATTTTGATGATCCTGTTTCGGATTATTTGGAAATCCCATATAAAGGCATCAGCATCCGTCATTTATTAACTCACACTTCAGGACTCCCAGACTACCAGGCCATCATGGATGAGCACTGGGATAAAAGTAAAGTTGCCGGCAACCCTGATATTTTGGAGTATTTAAGAATCTATGCCCCTCCTATTCTTTTTAAACCAGGGGAACGATATGAGTATAGCAACACAGGCTATGTACTATTGGGTAGTATTGTAGAAAAAGTAAGCGGGAAGGACTTTGTGGTTCTGTCCAAAGAATGGATTTTCGAGCCATTGGGCATGAAAAATACAGCAATCAGAAGTTTAGATGAAAAATCCAAAGTCCGCAATTTTGCTGCAGGCCACTTAAAGGATGAGAATGGAAATTATGTGAATGCCAACCGATTTCGAGCATCGGATTATACTTTATGGCTAGGAAATAGAAAAGGACCTGGGAGAGTGAGTTCCACTGCCCAGGATCTTTTGAAATGGGATCAGGCTTTGTATACCAACAAACTAATTTCCCCCAAAACTCTAGAGGAGGCATTTAGCCCATATCGACTCAAGGACGGCACCAGAAGTTATTATGGTTTTGGATGGGATTTAGAGCCCAAAAGTCCATTTGGTAAAATGGTCAAGCACAATGGTGACAATCCGGGCTATCAGACCATCATTGTTCGATTTATCGAAGAAAATAAAACCATCATTATTTTAAATAATAATGTCCATCCTGCCATGATGCGTTTGGTAGAAGCGGCTACACTATCTTTTGGTAGAAAATGACGAAAGAAGTTTACAGAGACTCAATTAATTCGATAGCTCTATTTAACCTTGTTTTGGGATCACCATTGATTTTTTCCCATGGAAACTTGCTTTCTATAGCAAGATGCTCATACCAATCCATAAAAAACTGCCTCATTTCCGGCTCTGGATGCTCTCTTTGAGGATCTGGCTCCCAAGGTAAGTCAATATCCGTCAATAGAATTAAATCGTAAGCTCTCCTTCCTATTTCCTGAGTCACCCAATCATGCACTTTACCAAACTTGTGCTGAGACCAAACATGAATCACCCTAAGATCAGTATCACAAAAAAGTAACTTCCGTGCCTGTTGAAATTTCTCATCTTCCAAAGCCATCTGACCTTTGGCGATTTTCAAAAGGTCGGAATAAGAATAATTACGGTCCAGCATTTCTAGGTATTCTCTAGCAAACTCCGGAACCCAAGGTTCATCGTAATGAACAGCCAAATCCGATGCTAAAGTACTTTTGCCCGTAGATTCAGGGCCCAAAATCAAGATCCTTTTAGGATTTTGCATAATTTTTTGCAGATTTTATCCAGGCAAATAAGCCCATAAATGCTAGGACTGTGAAAAATAGAAATTGAAAAGAAGTTAAAATCAACCCTTTGTAAAAGTACAAAGGAACTGAGACTAAATCAGTAATAATCCAACAAATCCAATTTTCAACTTTCTTTTTGGCCATCAACCACATGCCTACAAATGCAGAAGATGTGGTAAATGAATCCCAATATGGAACATCAGAATCTGTAAATTGAGTCAATACAAAGGAAAGGATTCCGTAAGAAGCTAAAAATATAAAGCCGGAAATAATCCAACCTTTAGGCTTAAGCCAAGTGACGGGCACAACAGCTTGATTAGGTTTTGGATGCGTCCAGACATACCAGCCGTAAATGGACATGCTGAAATAATAGGCATTGATCCCCATATCTGCATAGAGCTTATATTGGAAACAAATCCATACATAAATCAGGGTAGAAATGATCCCAGTGGGATAAACCCAGATATGCTCGCGCATGGAGTAAAACACGGAAGCGATTCCAAAAAATACGGCTATAGCTTCGAGCCAAGTCATGGCCTTCAAACCTTCCGCAAATCCATCCACCAAAAACTGAATATCCATGCCACGAAATAAGGGAAAAAGTTGGAAGTACCTCGACTCTGCGAGGGGCAAAATATCCTTTCATGGATATTTAAAATCTTATAATCCCAAAGCAACCATATCTTGAGTTTTTCAACAATTCAAGATATCCTACTGCTTTTAAAGTGAGTGCTCAACCTTTCAAGAGGCAATCTTTGTGTGAAGTGAAAAGAGACGACAAAAGATAAGGTGTAATTATGTGTAAGTTAGAACACCTGTTAAACGACATTTTTGAGGTATTAGGATCTTTCGATTATATATTTTATTAAATGTTCAGTGCTACTAAAGTGGAGCTTAATTTAAAATCTATTTTCCAGATTTTGGTATTCTCCAAAAAGTTATCCCCCATAAAGTCACGAAGCCCCTTCTCCTACCTTCTTTACCGGTGATAAAAGCATAGGCCGGTAGAAAATCCATTTTTAAACCGCAAAGGCGCAGGGATCGCAAAGAAGATCGCAGGTATTAAATAGGTTTAGTTGATTTTATAAATAAAATATAGTTAATTAATCAAAATTTTTTTTAGCAATGACAGAAAATGAAATTTCTTCTAAGATAATTGGAGCTGCAATCAATGTGCATAAACAATTAGGACCAGGTCTTTTAGAGAGCAGTTATGAGGCATGTCTTGCATTTGAGCTTGAGGATCAGGGTTTATTTTTTCGACGGCAGGTTTTATTGCCAGTTACTTATAAAGAAATGAAACTTGATACAGGATATAGAATTGACCTTCTTGTGGAAGAAAAAGTGATTGTAGAAATGAAATCTATCGAAGAATTTAATCCGATCCATTTAGCTCAAGTATTGACATATTTAAAACTTTCCAATCTGAAATTAGGATTATTATTGAATTTTAATGTTGTGAGATTAACTGATGGGATTAAGCGAGTTGTAAATAACTTGTAAGTTTTCTCTGCGCTTTTTGCGCCTCAGCGGTGAAAATTTTAAATATCTAGGTAAAAAAAATTACACAGATGCGGCGCTATGTGAAATTTTAAGACAGTCTTACTTACGTTTGGTATGTTAAGCCCTCATTGCAATGAAATAAACTTTCCCATGACTTCTAGGGTTAGATGATTAACTTTGTCCCCTATGACTTTGAGCACCTTGACTGAGAAAAAAGACATCGATTCACTCGATCCCAAAGAATACATCATTATCAAAAACGCGAGGGTCAATAATCTAAAAAACCTGAGCGTAGCCATCCCCAGAAATAAATTTGTTGTCGTTACCGGCCTTTCGGGCTCCGGTAAATCCTCTCTCGCCTTTGACACTCTTTTTGCCGAAGGCCAACGCATGTATGTAGAGAGTTTGAGCTCTTATGCAAGGCAGTTTTTGGGCAGAATGGAAAAACCGGAAGTAGAATACATAAAAGGTGTAGCTCCGGCCATTGCAATACAACAAAAAGTAAGTACCAAAAACCCTCGCTCCACTGTAGGGACAACCACTGAAATCTACGATTACCTTAAATTATTATTTGCGCGAGTTGGGAAGACTTTCTCTCCGATCTCTGGAAAGGAAGTCAAACATCATACAGTCACTGATATTGTAGATTACATTCTATCCTTCGAGGAGGGAGAGAAAGTGATGATCTCCTGCCCTCTGCAAGTAGCGAGAGGTAGAAAGGTTGAGCAAGAGTTGGAACTTTTGTTACAAAAAGGCTATACCCGAATTCTGATTGACGGGGAAGCCTATTTTGTAGAAGAACTTTTAGAAGAAAAGAAAGTACCCAAAGGCGATTATGAAATCCTGATAGATCGTGCAGCTGTGCGAAAGGATGACGAAGACAACCAGTTCAGAATTGCAGACTCCATCCAAACCGCACTTTTCGAAGGCCATGGCGACTGTAAAATCACGATTCCCGGCAAAGAAACCAAAGCATTTTCAGACCGCTTCGAATTGGACGGAATGAGCTTCGAATTGCCTTCTGTTAATTTTTTCTCTTTCAATAATCCTTATGGAGCATGTAAACGCTGCGAAGGCTTTGGAAATGTATTAGGGATAGATCCGGACCTCGTAATTCCAGATAAAACCATGTCTGTTTACGAAGGAGCTATTGCACCTTGGAGAGGAGAATCCTCCCGCTCATGGTTAGAACCACTCTTGAAAAAAGGAATTGAGTTTGATTTTCCCATCCATAGAGCCTTTGAGGACTTGACCGAAAAAGAGCAGGCTTTGCTATGGACTGGAAATAAGTATTTCAAAGGCTTAGACGCATTTTTCAAAGACTTAGAAACCAAAACTCACAAGATCCAATATAGGGTGATGCTTTCCAGGTTCAGGGGAAGAACTACCTGTCCTGAATGCCGTGGAACCAGACTTCGGAAGGATGCATCCTATGTGAAAATCAATGAAAAATCCATTACCGATTTGGTATTAATGCCAATTGACGAGGCTTTAGGATTTTTCAATCAATTGGAATTAGCTCCACATGAAGCGAAGGTTGCGAATAGACTGCTCAAGGAAATTGTAAGCCGCTTGGAGTTTATGGATCAGGTAGGTTTAGGCTATTTGACATTGAACCGACTGACCTCCACACTATCAGGTGGGGAATACCAACGGATCAAGCTGGCCACATCACTGGGTTCAGCTTTAGTCGGTTCCATGTATATCTTGGATGAGCCTAGCATTGGACTTCATCCCCGAGACACGGATCGCCTGGTTGGGGTTTTAAAATCGCTTAGGGATATGGGAAATACGGTGATCGTAGTGGAGCATGAAGACAAAGTGATGAAAGCCGCGGATCAAATCATAGATATTGGCCCGGACGCGGGAGTCAATGGAGGTGAATTGTTATTTCAAGGCCCCATCGAAGAATTAATCTCTTCCGGTCAAACTCATACCGCCCGGTACCTGAGAGGGGAAGAAAAAATCTTTCAGAAAAATGGAAATCGGAAGTGGAAAGATTCCATCATCGTCAAAGGCGCCCGGGAAAACAACCTGAAAAACCTGACGGTAAAGTTTCCGCTGAATACCCTGACAGTGGTCACGGGGGTTTCCGGCTCAGGAAAATCTACGTTGATCAAAAAGGTACTCTATCCAGCTTTGGGTAAAATGCTGGGAACAGTCATAGATGAAAGCGGAAAATACGACAAGATTGAAGGGGATTTTAAAAAAATCACCCAAGTGGAGTTTGTGGATCAAAACCCGATAGGAAAATCCTCCCGCTCCAACCCAGTGACCTATGTCAAGGCCTATGATGCCATCCGAACCTTATTTTCGGAGCAGCCTATATCTAAGCAACGGGGCTACAAACCGGCATTTTTCTCCTTCAATGTGGACGGAGGAAGATGTGAAAACTGTGCAGGTGAAGGGGTCACTACAGTAGAGATGCAGTTTATGGCGGACATCCATCTTACTTGCGAATCCTGTAAAGGCAAGCGTTTCAAAAATGAGATTCTCGACGTCAAATACAAAGACAAGGATATTTCAGAAGTCTTGGATATGACCATCGATGAAGCCTTGGAATTTTTCAAAGGAAAAACTCAGATCATCAATCGACTACAACCTTTACAAGAAGTCGGCCTGGGCTATATCGGGATGGGCCAAAGCTCCAACACCCTTTCTGGTGGTGAAGCTCAGCGAGTGAAACTAGCCTCATTCTTAGGGAAAGGAGGCACCAAGTCAGGAGATCATGTGCTGTTCATTTTCGACGAACCCACCACCGGGCTTCATTTCCACGATATCAGCAAACTCTTGCACTCTATTAACGCCTTAATCGATCAGGGTCACTCTGTGATCATCATTGAGCATAATACCGAGGTCATCCGTTCTGCCGATTGGGTAATTGATTTGGGCCCAGAAGGAGGGAATAAAGGAGGACATCTGACCTTTGCAGGAACTCCAGAGGATTTGGCGAAAGAAGATGAAAATTACACCGCGAAGTATTTGAGGGAGGGGTTCGCTTAAACCTTTGAGGTTTAAAAAACCTCGAAGGTTTCCTATCCTCGCATAATAATTTGGGATCTTAGCTCAGTTAGTTTATAGCGATCCTTTGACAGAGCAAAGGTCATGGGTTCGTCCTCGATATTCTTATGGATTAGGCAAGGGGTAAATTATAATTTATTTCATGTTTTCTGTTGTCTCGGATAAGAGCAAAAATCCTGTTGATGAGTTTTGCTCTCACCGCATTGATTACAGTCATTTTATTCTTCCCTTCAGCTACTTTCCGCTCAAAATAGTCTCTAAACTCTCCTTTCATTTTAACTGCTGAAAGAGCTGCCATATGGAACAATGTCTTGAGATGAATATTGGCTCTGTAGGAGACCTTTCTCCTAGACTTTTGGCTTGTCCCGGATTCGAAGGCAAACGGAGCAACTCCCACATGACAGGCAAACTTCCTCCCAGAACCGAACTTGGTAAATGCTCCAGTTGCGATAATGGTGTGTAAAGCTACTTGTTCCCCGATCCCATCAATAGAAGTCAATATGGCTTTTTGCTCAGAAAGGGTTTCATTGGCTTCAAGTAAGGTTTTGATTTGTTGGTCTATATCCTTGATAAGTTTGCTCAATGACTCGACTTGCTTTTTGAGTCTCCTACTTCTTGCTTTATAAAGCTCTTCATCCATAAAGCCTTTCAGATCTTTAATATGGGTTTTGTACTTGGCTCTTTCTTTTATAAACAACTCTCTTTCACTGGATAGGGAACGAATCGCTTCCAAAGTAGTGTCTTCTACGGTTTGGATTTTGGCTTTGTCTTGATGCCTTTTGGCATAATCGGCTATTCGGATGGCATCCACTCGGTCGTTTTTATATCGGGTGACTCCTGACCGCTGTTTGATCTTTGCACCTCCTTCCAGCCAGAGTGCTATATTATGTTCCAAACAAACTTTTCGCAGAGGATAGCCATAGTGTCCGGTATGTTCAGCACATATCAATGCTTTACTCATGTCGAAGGTCTTGGAAATCTTTCTAAAGAATCGTTTAATGGATAGTGGTTTGTTTTCAACCTTGAAACTTTCCACTTCTCCATCACGGCTAATCAGGGCAAGATCAAGAGATAATTTGCTAACGTCAATTCCGATAACTGTTTCGAATTGCATACTTTTGAAATTAGATAATTGAAGTAAAAAGAACCTTTACCTAATAACCTTAACAGGTTTGACTGATATCTTATACAGGTCTTGGTTCTTGAATCCTGTCAGTCCCAAATATCGAGTTAGGCCTCTTACACCTAAAGCTATCGCTGGGTCGCTGACAGGGCTTCAATTATACTCCAAATCCTTCTAGTTTACTATCTGACAAACCTAAGGTAGCTATCGGAACCCTTAGATCCCACTCACAAAGCACAATGTCGATTCGATAATGTGCTTTTTTTATTTCTTTATGAAGGCATTTTACCATGAAAATCGAAAGTATAATTTACGATTTTCATAGTACTTGACCATTTGGAATACTTTTCCAAGTAGCTTTTTTTTCGCTTTTCCATTGCTGGTTTTATCTCTTTGGCTTTAAGCCTTAAATTCGGCATTCAATGAAATTTTCTCTTATGCAAAAACGACTACTCTTCACCCTTTTCAGCTTGGTATGCTGGACTTTCGCGCAAGCGCAAATCCAAACACCTGAGCAGTTTCTAGGCTACAAGCCCGGTGACCGATTCACTCCTCATCACCGCATGGTGGACTACTTCGAACACGTTGCCGCTAATAATCCTAATGTCAAACTCATCCAATATGGAGAAACCAATGAAAAGCGTCCGCTGATCATGGCTATCCTTTCCAGCCCTGAAAACATGGCTAACCTGGAGCAAATCCGGACCGACAACCTCAAAAGAGCAGGTTTGATGGAAGGAACCCCCTCTACAGCTATCCCAATTAATTGGATGTCTTTCAATGTGCATGGAAATGAATCTGTAGGGATGGAAGCGGCTATTTCAGCTTTTCATACACTTGCTAATCCTACTAATGCAAAATCCCAGGAATGGCTGAAAAATCAGGTTATCATCATCGATCCAGCCATCAATCCTGACGGTCGTGATCGTTATGCCATGTGGTACAACCAAAAGATGAATACCATCCTCCAGCCCGATCTTCAGTCTGTGGAGCACAATGAGCCTTGGCCCGGAGGTCGCGCCAACCATTACCTTTTTGATCTCAACAGAGACTGGGCATGGCAGGTGCAAGTAGAGTCTCAGGCCCGATTAAAAGTGTATCAGCAGTGGATGCCGCAATTGCATTTGGACTTTCATGAGCAAGGCATCAATAATCCTTTCTACATGGCTCCTGCCGCTGAACCTTTACATGAGCAATTGACTGCTTGGCAACATGAGTTCCAGGATATTTTTGGAAGAAATACAGCCAAGTATTTCGATGATATGGGTAGATTTTATTTTACCAAAGAGCGATTTGATTTACTCTATCCTTCTTATGGAGATTCTTACCCTATGTTTAACGGAGCAATCGGAATGACCATAGAGCAAGGTGGAGGAGGTCAGGCTGGCCGAGGCGGTTTTAATGCCGTAGGAGATACAGTAACGCTGAGTTACAGAATTGAAGGACACTATACCGCTGCTATGTCTGCTGCCGAAGTAACCAGCCAGAATGCATCAAAACTTCTGGAGCAGTTTGCGAAGTTTTACAAAGAGAACTCTACCAATCCAAAGGGGAAATACAAAAGCTTTGTCATCAAAGGAGAAAGCAACCCTGCGCAAGTTGCCAAGTTATTGGAGCTATTGGATAAAAATGGAATCCGGTATGGAAAGGCAGGAAGTAAATCAGGTTTGAGAGGTTTCGAATATCAAAGCGGAAAAAGTGCAGCTTTCAGCACCTCTGACAAAGACATTGTCATCTCGGCCTATCAACCTAAATCAGTTTTGGCACAGGTATTTTTCGAGCCAAATCCTCAACTGAATGATAGCATCACTTACGATATTACTTCATGGGCTTTACCATATGCCTATAATTTGAAAGCCTACGCTTTAGAAAGCAGACTTGACCCGGCCGGAGCTTATGAGAAAGTAAGTTTTGCAGAAAATATTCCTGGAAAAACACCAGTAGCTTATATCGCTAAATGGGAAGGAACAAGAGATGCAGCTTTTCTTGCAGCACTTTTAAGAGAAGGCATACGAGTAAAATATCCTGAATTCCCTTTCAAAACAGAAGGGAAAAGCTTCCCAGCCGGCACTCTGCTAATCACTAAAGGAGGTAATGAATATGTCGCTGACTTCGATAAAAAAGTTACGGAAATTGCCAATCAATTTGGTATCTCCCTTGAAACAACCATGACTGGTTACATGGAAGAAGGCAAGGACTTTGGTTCACCTAATATCCGAATTATCCAGGCCCCAAAAGTTGCATTGGTGGGAGGAGCTGGAACTTCTTCTCTGAATTACGGTGAGCTTTGGCATTTCTTCGAAAAGGACTTGAATTATCCACTTTCAAACTTGGAATTGGACAACATGGCCAGATATGACCTAAGCAAATACGATGTAATCATTCTCCCATCCATGTGGGGCGGAGGACTGAATAAAGCAGCTCAGGATAAAGTCATGGAATGGGTTCGCGCAGGTGGAAAGGTTATTGCCATTGATGGTGCAGTAAATCTTTTTGCAAACAAGGAGGGCTTTTCTCTGAAAACTTTCGATACCGATGAGGAGAAAAAATCTGCTGAAAAAACAGCTGACACCTTGGCTAGAAAAGAACGATTAGAGCCTTATCAGGAGGGAGAACGTTTAGCAATTTCAGGCGGAGCTGCAGGAGCCATTTACCAAGTTGATATGGATGAAACACATCCTTTGGGCTACGGAACCCAAGGTAAATTCTATACGCTGAAAAACAACTCCAGCAAATTTGCCTACCTGATCGACGGAGTCAATGCAGGGAAAATCAGCTCCAATGACTCCTACAGAACTGGCTACATAGGCTATAAAATCAAATCCACAATGGGAGGATCCTTAGCTATCGGTTCGGAAAGACAAGGTCGTGGAGAGATTGTTTACTTCGTGGATAATCCTATTTTCCGTGGTTTCTGGGAATCCGGAAAATTAGTACTGAGCAATGCAATTTTCTTGGTTGGACAGTAGGGAAAGGATGAAATATAAATTCTGAAGGCTGAAATCAAAAGCTAAAGTAAGAAAGCTGAAAGCCGACTCCTTAAAATGGGGTCGGCTTTTTTACTCAGGAGCGGAGAAGTGAAAAAAGCATTTTTACACATTTGATTGTGCATTTTTTTGTATTTTTGCACAAATGAATGTGCAAAATGGACGAATTACTTGAAATCTCCCATTCACTAATCAATAATACAAGCCTTGAATTTGAGCGATATTTAAAAGACCAGATTGCTTGGGATGAAAAACTGATTGGTATCAAAGGGGCTAGAGGAACAGGAAAAACTACTTTAATTCTCCAATACCTTAAAAAGAAAAAAAGCGAAGGACTGCTCGTTGCTTATTTTTCATTGGACGAATTGTATTTTTTGGAAAATAACCTTCTTCAAACTGCAAAGACTTTTTACCAAACAGGTGGTAAAGTATTGGCATTGGATGAGGTTCATAAATATCCAAGTTGGTCTCGAGAGCTTAAAAATTTACATGATCGCTACCCAGACCTTCAGATTATTTTCTCTGGATCTTCGATTATTGATATCAGCAAACAGGAAGGGGATATTAGCAGGCGAGCGATCATGTATGAGCTACATGGACTTTCCTTTCGTGAATACTTGAAAATTAAACATAAGCTAGCTCTTCCTCTCCTCAAAATGGATCAAATACTTTTCCCAGAAGGAGATATTAGACAGCTATTTCCCAACGATTTTAAACCTCTCTCCTATTTTAATGATTATTTGACTACTGGCTATTTCCCTTTTTCAGGAGAAAATAAGGAGCTTTATTTTCAGAAATTGAGGCAAATGATCAGAACAATTGTGGAATATGACATGGCAGAAATAAAAGGCTTTGACATCAGAAACGGTAAAAAATTGCTTCAACTGCTTTATATTATTTCACAACGGGTACCCTTCAAACCTAACTTAAGTTCGCTTGCCGAGAAGACCGCCATACATCGAAATTCACTTTCACTATATCTTAGCTATTTAGCAGAAGCACGCTTAATTGATCTCCAATATCCCGCAGGAATCAGTATATCAACGCTTCAGAAGCCTGAAAAAATTTTTTTAAACAACACCAACTATCTCTATGCCTTGGCTGAAATTAAACCTGAAAAAGGGACAGTTAGGGAAATATTTTTTCAAAGTCAGGTAAAAGTAAATCATCGATTAAATTATTCACCTTCAGTTGATTTTTTGGTAAATCAAGAATATCATTTTGAAGTCGGTGGAAAAAGTAAAACTCGAAATCAACTGCTCAGTGATAAACATTTTCTGGTAAAAGACGATTTGGAATTCCCTGCTGGAAAAAGTCTACCTCTCTGGATTTTTGGCTTTATGTATTGATTTTCAATTTCTTTTTCTATTTTGTCATAATGAAACAATAAACCATAAATTCCCTTACCTATGAAAACCAACAGAAGAGATTTTTTTAAGAAAGTTGGCGCCGGAACACTCGCCGCTTCCATCCCATTCGCTTCACAAGCACATGCACTTTCCTCCGCACCGAAAGCGGCTTCGGAGGATCAGTTTCTCCAAATCGGAGATAATTTAGCAATCGCCAATACCGACTCAGGAAAAGTACGAGGCTATATCCTGAATGGCGTATTTACCTACTTGGGGATACCCTATGGAGCAGACACTGCTGGAAAAAACCGATTTATGGCACCCAAAAAACCTGAGCCCTGGACTGATGTCAAACCTACTATTTGGTGGGGAAACACCGCTCCCCAGATTATGGATAATCGGTATGCAAATGTCCACTACTCTTTTGCGGATCATTGGAACTATGACGATGTCAGTGAAGACTGTTTGCGCCTAAACGTATGGACCAACGGAATCGCTGATGGGAAAAAGCGCCCAGTGATGGTTTGGCTTCACGGAGGTGGATTTACCAATGGAAATGGAATTGAGCAGGATGGCTATCATGGGGAAAATATTGCCAAAAATGGAGATATCGTCTTCGTATCTATTAATCATCGATTGGGACCAATTGGCTTCACTGATTTATCCGGTGTTGGAGGCGATAAATATAAAGACTCAGGAAATGTTGGCATGTTGGATATCATTGCGGCTTTGAACTGGGTAAAAACTAATATTTCAAATTTTGGTGGAGATCCTGGAAATGTCACCATCATGGGGCAATCCGGAGGAGGTGCGAAAGTAACCTGCACCATGGCCATGCCCGCTTCAGAAGGTAAGGTGCATAAAGGTGTTGCGCTGAGTGGCAGCATGCTTCAAGCTAATGACAAAGAATATGCGCAGACTTTGGGTCGCTATGTCATGGAGGAGGCAAAACTAACGCCTGCTACGCTGGATCAAATTCAGGAAATTTCGTGGAGAGAGTATTTAGATATCGCAAATCGTGCTTTAGTTCGAATGCGGAAAGATAACCCTCAACCAGGCTTCCGAGGCGGTTTTGGTCCTGTTGCTGATGGAGTGCATATTCCGAAAGGTGAGTTCTTTTCAGAAACTTCAGACCATGCAGCCAATATGCCTTTGATGGTTTGTACCACATTCCATGAATGGAACCCAACCCGAACCAATGCCGAACTGGAAAAAATAGATAAAGCCGGGGTAGTGGAGCAGCTAAAAGGTAGATTTGGTGAACAATCTGATGCTATTTATGCCGCTTATGCAAAGGACTTTCCAAATGCATCTCCGGCAGATCTATGGGCAATGATCCTATCCAACCGTCAGGGTGCTATCAACACTTCTACTGCGAAAGCCTCCCAATCTGCGCCTGTTTATTTAGCCTGGTTTGGTTGGGAACCCAATCTTTATGATGGACGCATGAAAGCATTTCACTGCATAGATATCTGTTTCTGGTATCAGAATACCGACCGCATGTACACGCATACTGGAGGAGGAGCCAGACCAAGAGCCTTGTCTGATAAGATGTCTTCTGCATTGCTGGCCTTTATGAAAACAGGGAATCCGAATGGAGGAGGCCTTCCAAATTGGCCAGCATATCAGGTTGCAAATGGAGAAACCATGATTCTTGATGATACCTGTCAAGTGAAAAATAAGCCGGATGCCAATGGATTAGCAGCTTTGATAGCTTAATTTAAATTTGCTCCAATACTAACCCGAACTGGACTTGGATTTCGTTCTGAACCTTCACAGTACCAAAAAACTTAACAGGCGGATTAATTGAGAAGTCTGAAAAAGTAACTGTTTGCTTTCCGCTGAGTGTAGTTTTTCCGTTTTGCTTGATTTGCAATTGACAGGAAATCGGAAATCTTCTACACACACCAGCAAGAGTAATTTCAACATTCCCTTTGAGACTTTCAGAGGGGGTGTTGGGGTTGGTTCGGACAAGATCTAAAAACCTTACTCTTATTTCAGGATGTTCTTCTGCTCTGACAGTTTCATGAAAATCTTTGGTCATCAACTTGTTGTAGCAATTGAAATTGGTTGAATTCAACACAATTTCTCCAGACCAGTGAGCAATGTGCTTTTCGGGAGAAAGCGTTTCAATTAATATATCATTCCCCTGATAACCTAAAGCTGCACATTCGAATTGATTGACATTGGTTTTACCTAAAATTTCAACCACACTTTCCTTAGATACCTTCCAATGCGTAATCTCTACTTTACGCTCTAAGCTGAAACTGAATGACAGTATTACAATAATAAGAGAGATCAATATCTTTTCCATAGCTGTAAAACTTTAAAATCGGCCCCGTTTACAGGGCCGATTGGGGTGGTTTAGTTTCTGGATTAGAAACTAATCGCAGCTTCCAAGTTCACACCTTTGAAGCGACCTTCAAAGTATTTGCTATCCGGAGCAAAACCGTCCTTATACTCTTGATTTACATATTCTAATTTTAGAAGCACATTCTTAGTCATAAACCAACCTCCGCCTAAATTCAATCTTGTAATCTTGGTATCAGGAGCAGTGCTATTTGCATTACCATTCACTGAGTTCCATCTGAGTCCTAGGTAAAACTGCTCGGTGGTACCAAATCTGTAAAGTGTTTCTGCCGCTACTTGAGTGAATTGACCATCTCCTTGGTCTGGAGAGTTGTTAACCACTTCATAGATCCCGAAGAATTCCAAGCCTCTATATTTGATGAAAGGGTTGAACTGCATCGCGGTCATTTGCTTGAATCTTGGATTAAATCTTCCCTCGAAATCACTTGCATTTCCCTCCAAAGCCTGCATCACTCCGTAGTATCTAGAACCAGCTCTGTCTCCTCCGTACAACCAAGTACCTGTGGTAGTACCATTATTCAAGTACCAAGAACCTGTTAATCTTAGGCGTAAATCATCACTCAATTGCTTATCAAAACCCAGTTTTCCGTAGAAAGAAGCCTTATTGTCAGAGTTATCATTGACAATTACATTTTGATTGAGTTTACCATTGGTAAGACCAATGACTCCGATAAACCCATTATTTTGAATGGTTAATTCTCCGAATGCCTCAGTAGAAAATGAGTCCATTATATAGTTTCCGATGAAAGGATTGTAAATCACTCGGGCATTATCAGATCTTCTAAAGTGAGCATCCCCGTAGTTGAATTCATCCAAACCAACAGTTATGGTTGCAACACTCATAAAACCTTCCATAAAACCAGGTCTGATAAAGTCCAACTTATCAATTTGAAGGTGACCACCTTTTACCCAAGCTTCTACATGGTGCTTAGAAGAAAGATAAGTTCTCAAATGCAATCTCATACCATCAGCTAATTGGGTGTTGATGTTAAGATTAGCAGAAGGAAGGTTGAAATTGGAACCTAATTCCACCAAATTATTGAGATTGTTGTAGTTATTAATGGTCTGAAATTGGAGTGCAAAATCACCTCCAACGAATACTTTTACCTTATCAAAGGTACCTTTCGCTTCTTTTGGAGTTTCAAATACATTTAGACCTTCTTTATCATTGGATCTAAAATATTGCAACTCGGTTTTTTCTTGTGCATTTGTTGCCAAAGGGCTCAGCGCCATGAGAATTATCGCCAATGTGCCAAACCAGGTTAAGTGCTTTTTCATAATCAATTGAGATAAGGGTTAATTTTTTTGTTCGTAAATCGCTTTGTAAGAAATCTGTAAATCGTTACCGGTTTTGATGGTGTTGAATACAGCAGTCGGTGGACTAAGTTTGAATTGAGAAAAGGTGATCGGAAGATTACCGGAGAAAAGGACAGAATTTCCATTCACCTGGTAATTGACCTTCATTTTTACAGTCTGACTAACTCCTGCTATACTGAGTTTTCCAGTGGCCATCAGGTAGTTGCTCTGAATTTCGTCCAGACTGATTAATTGAAAATCAATTGACTGAAACTGCTCCGCCTTTAGAGCCTCATAAGCATTTTTATCCATAGAGCTCTTGCCGCTTTTCAAGCATTTGACAGGAACTTTTATCGTCAAACTTTGAATTCCTTCCAGCTTTCCACTCAATAGGTTTATGGATGCTTGGCCTTGTAAAGGACCTTCGGTTACCATATCCCAATCATGAATTGTAGAAGTGCCGGAAACTTTTACCTCTGCTGAATTTTTGATTGTAAACAACTGTTGCTGAGCGTATCCAACTTGTATTTGGAGTACTCCCACGATCAGCGTCAACAGTATGTATTTTGTAAGCCTTTCCATCGCATTAAAGGGTTAGTGAACTTGTTTGTTGATCCAAAAGTAGGTTCAGCGATTGGATTAAAACTTGACGAGAATTGGCTAAAAAGATGACTTTAATCAGCTTTTAAAGAATCTATAATAAAATAGCTAAGTTATTCTTTATACTGTTTGGGATGTATTTTGCATCTATTACGTTATTTTATTTTAGAAAAATCAGTAAGACAGTATTTATATCTTACTTCAATGTTTTCGCCTCTTAATAATTTCGTGAACTCAGCTAAAAGTTTTTGGCTTTAGAATGATGAAAATAATATCGGCTTTCAATTAAGAGCAAACCAGCTCCTCGGTTAAAATCAAGGAAATGATCAGAGAATCTTGCTTTGCATAACAACTAAGCCCATGATAATCGACTTGATTTTTTAATATCACCTTCAAGCTAGATTTCAACCGGTTGCATTAAATTTTCCTGATACATTCCTCAAAATTCTGCTTAAAAGCGATTTCTTTTCCCATAAATTAGGCGCTCTTATTCAGACAACTATGACAGATTTTAAAAACTATAAAGTACCCTATTCGATATCCTCAGATTATTCTGAAAAAGTGGCCTATTTCTCCATGGAATTTGCCATTCACCAACCTTTAAAAATCTATTCAGGTGGCTTGGGATTCCTTTCAGGCTCACATCTTAGAAGTGCCTATGAACTGGGACAAAATTTGATTGGGATTGGTATCCTCTGGAAATACGGCTATTACGATCAGACGAGGCATCATGACCAAACACTTAAGCCGGAGTGGTACGAGAAGACCTACAGCTTCTTGGAGGATACAGGAATCAAGTTTCAGGTAACAGTTCATGATGTGCCAGTTTGGGTCAAGGCTTTCTATTTGGCTCCGGACACTTTCAAGTCTGCCCCCTTATTTCTTTTGAGCACAGACCTTCCTGAAAATGACTATCTCAGTCAGACCATCACTCATAAATTATATGACTCCGACACTGCGGCCAAGATTGCGCAATGTTTGCTTCTGGGTATCGGCGGAGCCAAATTGTTGGATATTCTCAATTTCAATCCGGATGTATACCATTTGAATGAAGCTCACGGAGTCAGTGCCGTATTTCATCTAATGAGAAAATTCGGTAGCAAGAAGGAAGTTCAAAAACGTCTGGTCTTCACCACGCATACCCCAGAGGAGGCCGGAAATGAAAAACACGATATTCATCTACTGAATAAAATGAGCTTTTTCAACGGATACTCTGTGGATGAAGTGAAAAAACTCACCGGTATGGAAGGTGATGTTTTCAATCACTCCTTGGCAGCACTTCGATTCGCCAGAAAAGCCAATGGAGTCTCCGAACTCCATGGAAAAGTCAGTAGGCAAATGTGGAAATCCTACAAAAACATTCCGGAAATCACCCACATCACCAATTCCCAAAACTTCAAATACTGGGCGGATAAGCAACTCTATCATTACATGGAGCAGGACGATGTGGCTCTTTTTGAAGACAGAAAACAGTATTTGAAGAAAAGAGCATTCGATATCGTAGCAGATCAGACAGGTAAACTCATGAACCCGAAAGTACTGACTATCGTTTGGGCCAGAAGATTTGCAAGCTATAAGAGAGCCGAATTGATCACCAGAGATATCCGCCGATTTGATGCATTGATGCGCAATTCGAAATATCCAATTCAGATAATCTGGGCAGGTAAACCTTATCCATTAGATTACAATGCCATTTCTGTTTTCAACCAGCTGGTTCATTTGAGCAAGCAATATCCTAATATGGCGGTGTGCACAGGCTATGAGTTGACTCTTAGCAAGCGTCTCAAACAGGCATCTGATATCTGGCTGAATAATCCACGAGTGCCGAGAGAAGCTTCCGGCACTTCAGGAATGACCGCATCCATGAATGGAGGAGTAAATCTTTCCACTTTTGACGGATGGATCTGTGAATTTGCAGAGCATGGGAAAAACAGCTTCATCGTTCCTCCTGCTAACTATGCATCCATGCATGTGGAAGAACAAGACGAATACGATTTGAATAAACTCTATGAAGTGCTGGAAAAAGAAATTCTTCCGCTTTATTACGATAATCCAGAAGGCTGGAGAGCTTTAGTTCAAAAAGGCATGAAAGATGTCATCGGCTTTTTTGAAAGTAATAGAATGGCAAAAGAATACTATGATTTGATGTACAAATCCTGATTCAAAAGATATTTAGACCATTAGGTAAAGCTCAAATCGGATAATTCGATTTGAGCTTTTATTTTGCCTCTATATTGTATGTAATGATGAAAAAAGCCCTACTCCTTCTGATCCTTTTACCAATTTTCACTTACGCTCAAGATGTAATGCCTCCACTTTTGCCCTGGAAAGGAAAATCGGAAGCCCTGATTGTAGCAAAAGATCATCCTTGGATCACTCCAGGAGAAGCAAGCGACTTGAAAGAATCTCCAACTTATGAAGTAACCTACCTTTGGATCAAAAAATTAGCTGACTCCAGTCCTTATCTCCAACTTAAAAGCCTGGGCAAAAGTGAACAGGGAAGAGATATTTGGATACTCATCGCTTCCAAAAATCAATTTTTTGACGGAGAAAGGTTAAAAAAGGAAGAGAAACCACTGATATTTTTCCACGGGGGAATCCATGCTGGAGAGATCGATGGAAAAGATGCAGGCATGATGTTGCTTCGGGATATCATCCATGGAGAAAAGGGTCACTTATTGGATCAGGCCAATATTCTTTTTATACCCATTCTCAATGTGGATGGGCATGAAAGAAGAAGTCCCTATGGCCGTGTCAATCAAAGAGGGCCGGTAGAAATGGGATGGAGAACCAATGCCAAAAACCTCAACCTCAATAGGGATTTTACCAAAATCGAAACTGCTGGAGTTAAGGCCGTCATAGAAGTGATCAATGAATATGAGCCGGACTTATATGTGGACGTGCATGTCACTGATGGAGCAGACTATCAATATGACATCACTTACGGTTTCGTAAAGACAGGAGGGTATTCTCCTGCTATCAGTCAGTTTTTAGCTAATACTTTTCAGAAAGAAGTCGATGCTGCTTTGAGTAGCAAGGGTCATATTCCAGGCCCTCTTCTATTCGCTGCGAATGGGGATGATTTTTCCTCCGGAAATGTAGCCTTTTCTTTCAGCCCCAGATTTTCTCACACATATGGTGATGCTCGTCATCTTCCTTCTATTTTGATAGAAAACCATTCTCTAAAGCCATTCAGACAACGGGTTTTGGGAACATATGTATTCATGGAACAAGCGATTTTGACCATGGCTAAGCATTATGACGCAGTTAAAAAAGCGGTTACCTTGGATCAAAATCAGGCAAAGGAATCCCTTGATGTGAAATTCAAATTTAGGGAGAACCCAGCCGACACCATGCAATTCAAAGGGATAGCGTCCAGAAAAGAAAAATCTACCCTTACTGGATCCGAATATGTGGTATGGGAAGGTAAGGCTATCACTCAGGAAGTTCCTACCCTTTTGATGGACGTACCTGTGCAAACCGTCCCTATTCCCAAAGCTTATTGGATTTCCTCAGAGTGGTCAGAGGTCATTGAAAAATTGCAGCTACACGGGATTGAAATGGAAATCTTGAGTGAGCCAAAAGATATCAGGCTAGAATACTCCAAAGTAATGGACTTTAAAATGGGAAGTCAGCCCTATGAAGGCTTAATGAGAGTACAGGAATTTTCTTCAGAAAAAATCTACCGAACGCAAACTTTCCTTTCAGGTTCGGCAAGAGTTAAAACTGACCAAGCTTTGGGGGAACTGGCAGTAATATTATTGGAAGAGGAATCCGTGGACAGCTTTTTTCAATGGGGGTATTTCAATTCCGTATTCAGCCAAACAGAATATATGGAGACTTACATCATGGAGCCTATGATTGCTCAAATGCTAGCAAAAGATCCAAAGCTCAAAACCGAATTTGAGACGAAAAAATCAGAAGACCCTGACTTCGCTAAAAATGCGAGAAGAATCTATCGTTGGTTTTATGAAAAGACCCCTTATTTTGATCAAAACTGGAAAGTGATTCCAGTTGGAAGAGAATGGTAAATGATATGAAATGCCAATTAGGAAAAAACTCACACAACTTGTCCCGAACTTGTTTCGGGAGGGGGATAATTATTCTGGGCATTCCTCCCTAAAGTCATCGGGATGACCTCTAAAAAACAAATTTTAACCAGATGAAAATAGAGCATATAGCCATTTGGGTAGAGAATCTGGAGAGTATGAAAAATTGGTATTGCCATTACCTGAGCCTTGAAGCAGGAGAGCTTTATTTCAATCCAAAAAAAGGGTTCAGTTCTTATTTTTTGAAATTCCCCAATGGTGCAAGACTGGAGCTGATGAATAGAAAAGATCTGGAAAGCAGAGCAGAAGGATCAAAAATACATTCAGGCTATGCCCATATAGCAATTTCTTTAGGCTCCAAGGAAAAGGTGGATGATATGACCCAATTTTTCAAATCTGAAGGCATTCCGATTTTGGATGGACCCAGAACTACAGGCGATGGATATTATGAGTCTGTAATATCAGATCCTGAAGGAAATTTATTGGAATTGACAGTTTAATTCAGGAAAATATCCAATTCTGGAAACCAGACAGTGAGTCCTCAGGTTATTGGAGTAGTTCTGGTACTTCAGGCTTTAATTGAGTACCTTCGCCGTTTAAAATTGCCCATCGATTTATGAGTCAATCCACTGCTTCTCAGGAAGAATTTATTGAAATTTTTGGTGCCCGAGAGCATAATCTGAAAAATCTGGATGTCAGAATTCCCCGCAACCAACTGGTGGTGGTGACAGGTCTGAGCGGAAGCGGAAAAAGCTCCCTCGCTTTTGACACGATTTATTCGGAAGGACAAAGAAGATATTTGGAGAGCTTTTCAGCTTATGCCCGATCTTTTTTGGGTGGGATGGAAAGACCCGATGTGGATAAGATCAATGGGCTTTCACCGGTAATTGCCATAGAGCAAAAAACCACCTCGAAAAATCCTCGCTCCACGGTAGGTACTGTTACCGAAATCTATGACTTCATGCGTTTGCTTTTTGCAAGAGCAGGAGAAGCTTTTTCCTATGAAACCGGGAAAAAGATGGTGAGACAAACCGAAGACCAGATTATCGAGCAACTTTTTTCAAAGTTTGGAGGAAAAAAACTCTACATCCTTGCTCCGGTAGTCAAAGGAAGGAAAGGGCATTACAGAGAGCTTTTTGAGCAAATCAGAAAAATGGGGTTCTCCAAAGTTCGGGTTGATGGTGTAGTGATGGATATGGTTCCCAAAATGCAGGTGGACCGTTATAAAATTCACGACATTGAAATTGTCATCGACCGTATTGTCGCTGATGAGTCCGATAGATTTAGAATCACTCAATCCCTCAAATCTGCCTTGCAACATGGCAAAGGGGTGATTATGATTCGGGATGAGGAGGGAGAAATCCACCATTTCTCTAAGTACTTGATGGATCCGGAAACAGGCCTTTCTTACGATGAGCCTGCCCCTAACACTTTTTCATTCAATAGTCCATATGGAGCCTGCCCTACCTGTAATGGATTGGGGATTACTGAGGAAATTACCAAAGAGAGCATCATTCCCGATCCCAGTCTGAGTATTACCAGAGGGGGAATTGCTCCTTTGGGCGAATACAGAGACATCTGGATATTTAAGAAAATTGAGGCGATCCTGAAGCATTACAAATGCAGCATGAGTACGCCTATAAATAAGCTACCTGAAAATGTGGTGGATGTCCTGCTCTACGGAGATAAGGTTGAAGTAGCTGTAGACTCGGTGAAATATCCGGGAACAAAGTGGCATACAACCTTTGAGGGAATTGTCAACTTCCTCCAAAAGTATCAGGAAGGCAGTTCTGAAAAAATTCAGGACTGGGTTTCAGAGTTTACCATCACTCAGACCTGTCCGGATTGTAATGGATATCGCCTGAAGAAAGAAGCACTACACTTTAAAATCGACGATACGCATATCGGAGAATTAGCACATAAAGACATTCGAGCTTTAGGAGATTGGTTTGAAGGCGTGGAAAGCCGAATGACTGAAAAGCAGCAGATCATCGGTCAGGAAGTGTTGAAAGAAATCAGAAAGAGGATAGGTTTTCTCCTAGATATTGGCTTGGATTATTTGACGCTCAACAGACCATTGAGAACGCTTTCCGGAGGAGAAGCTCAGCGAATACGTCTGGCAACCCAGATAGGTACTCAGCTTGTGGGAGTGCTTTACATTCTGGATGAACCCAGTATTGGTCTGCATCAGCGGGACAATGTCAAATTGATCAAAGCGCTACAAAGCCTAAGAGATCTTGGTAATTCGGTGCTGGTGGTGGAGCATGATAAAGACATGATGCTCGAATCCGATTTTGTGTTGGATATGGGACCGGGAGCAGGAAGACATGGCGGACATATTGTTGCATCAGGCAAGCCCGAGGAAATTCTGAAGCAAGGGGGAGTAACTGCCGATTATCTGAAAGGGAAACTTGGGCTACCAATTCCCAAAGAGCGCAAAAAAGGAAAAGGCGAAAGCTTAATCCTCAAAGGTGCAAGTGGAAATAATCTGAAGAATGTAGATTTAGAAATTCCACTGGGCACTCTGACTTTGATCACCGGCGTTTCGGGATCAGGGAAAAGTACATTGATTCATGAGACATTGTACCCCATTTTGAGGCAACATATTTATGGATCCAAAAAAGACCCCATGCCTTATGAAAGCTTCAAAGGCTTGGAGCATCTGGATAAAGTAATTGAGGTGGATCAGTCTCCGATTGGTAGAACACCAAGATCAAACCCCGCCACGTACACGGGAGTATTTTCAGATATCAGAACACTTTTCACAGAACTCCCAGAAGCTAAAATCAGGGGATACAAACCGGGAAGATTTTCCTTCAATGTCAAAGGAGGAAGATGTGAGGACTGTGAAGGTGCCGGAATGAAATTGATTGAGATGGACTTCTTACCTGATGTCCATATCCCATGCGAAACTTGCAAAGGAAAGCGCTATAATCGGGAAACTTTGGAAGTAAGATTTAAAGGAAAATCCATTTCCGATGTTTTGGATATGACGGTAGAGCAGGCAGTGGAATTTTTCCATAACCAACCAAAAATCCTAAGAAAGATCAAGACTTTGAATGATGTGGGTTTAGGTTACATCACGCTTGGACAGCACGCTACTACTCTATCCGGAGGTGAAGCGCAGCGGGTGAAATTGGCAACTGAGCTTTCCAAAAAAGACACTGGAAAAACCTTCTATATTCTGGATGAACCTACTACGGGACTGCACTTTCAGGATATTGAGATGCTGATGAAAGTTTTGCAAAAGCTGGTAGATAAAGGCAATACAGTATTGATTATTGAACACAATCTGGATGTCATCAAAGTAGCTGATTATGTGGTGGATTTGGGACCTGAAGGAGGAAACAAAGGGGGGACTATAATCGCAAAAGGCACACCTGAGCAGATTGCGAAGAATGCTAAAAGCCATACAGGCAAGTTTCTTAAAATTGAATTAAATAGCTGATTCAGGGCCAAATCAGTGCTATATTCCTTTTATCACAATCCACTGATTCCTTTTCATAGCTTCAGTATATTTGAGGTTCTATGAATAGAATTCGTCTATACTGGTTGCTACAAATTCTGGGCTGGGGAAGCATTGCATTTGTCCAGATACTTTTTGCATCCCTTTCCTCCACCGGAATCAATCAAGTTCAGGTTTGGGGCTTTATTGTTCTTGCGGTATTTTACCTGCTCTCAACCCATTTTATTCGCTACATAATCAAGACATACGATTGGTTCAAGTTGAGCATTCCTCAACTTTTACTTCAGTCGGTCCTGGCCATGTTGGCTTTGAGTTTAGTCAATGTGGTTGTACAGATTTTAATCAACATTGCTTTTGGGATTTTAAACCCCCAGAATGATTTTCAGCTGCTGGTTATTTCAGCCAACCTCTTTATAGCTTTTCTTTTTTACGCTATGTGGTTTTTGCTGTATTTCCTTTTTCACTTTCTGGACAACTACAACAATACCCTAAAATATGAGGCGAAAATCAACCAAATCCGCCTCAACCATCTGAAAAGCCAGCTCAATCCACATTTTATTTTCAACGCTTTGAACAGCGTGAGAGCTTTGGTGGATGAGGATCCAGATAAAGCTAAAAATGCGATCACGAGAATTTCGAATATACTTCGCTTCTCACTGATGATGGATAAAAAACAGACCATTGACTTTGAGGACGAGCTGAATACAGTAAAAGATTATCTCATGCTGGAATCCATCCGATTTGAAGAAAGACTACAGGTAGAATATCAAATCGAAGATGAGGCTTTCAATTACAAAATCCCCCCTATGATGCTTCAGACCATTGTGGAAAATGCCATCAAGCATGGAATTTCTAATTTGGTGAAGGGGGGTATTATTGAGATCAAATGCCGGGAAGGACTGGAGGATGATTTGTATATCCAAGTTAAAAACAGCGGCTATCTCAAAACTCCTCCGAGCTTGAAGCCCAAAGCCGATGGAGGCCATGGTTTGAGTAATACGGTACAAAGGCTTAAGTTAATTTATGGGGATAAAGCTAGGTTCCGTATATTCAATTCCGGGAATCAATTTGTTATCACCGAAATCAAAATCCCCAAACAAAGAGTAACTTTAGAACAATAAACTGAAAAAATATGCGAGCCATAGTTATTGATGACGAAAGATTGGCAAGAAAAGAGCTGATCAACTTATTAAATCAGCTGGAAACCGTCGAAGTAGTCGGAGAAGCAGTGAATGTGGAGGATGCCAAGGAGAAGATAGATCAACTCAATCCCGATGTGATTTTTCTGGATATTCAAATGCCGGAGAAAACAGGTTTCGATTTGTTGGAGGAGCTGGACAATGTTCCTCACGTAATTTTCACCACAGCTTATGACGAATATGCACTGAAGGCATTCCAGGTAAATGCTTTGGATTATTTGCTGAAGCCTATCGAGCCCAAAAGATTAGAAGAAGCTATTCAGAGACTTTCAGGCAAGATTGAAAATCAAATCAAGCGTGAAGAAGAAGCTGCTTCGACTAATAATAAAAAATTGACCTTGGATGATCAGGTATTTGTCAAAGATGGAGACAGATGCTGGTTTGTTAGGTTGTCCAATGTAAGGCTATTCGAATCCGACGGAAATTATATTAAAGTCTACTTCGATAATTTCAAGCCAATGATCCATAAGTCCCTGAATGCCTTGGATGAAAGACTGGATGAGAAGTCCTTTTTCCGTGCCAGCAGAAAGCATATTATCAACTTAGGTTGGGTCGAAGGTATAGAACCTTGGTTTAATGGAGGCTTGGTTGTCACACTAAAAGGAGGAGACAGAATTGAGGTAAGTCGCAGACAGGCAGCACGATTCAAGGAAATGATGAGCTTATAACTTTCATAACCAAAAAAAAGCATTTGATTTCCCGAATTAAATTCTGTAATTAGTGGAAAAGTAATTTTATATCGCTTTTTTAACCCGATACATCCACTAAAACGCATTATCTGCCAAACCCATGAAAGAAGAGCGGATTTTAATAGTCGAAGACGACCCAAGTATTGCAGAGAATATTCAGGAAATCTTAGAGCTCCTTGGCTATGTCAATATAGACATTGCCAACTCGGCCAATCAGTGTATCAAGGTCATCAAAAAATATCGTCCGGATTTGATATTTATGGATATCAAATTGAAGGGTGATAAAGATGGAATTGAACTGGGGGAAATTGTAAAGCAGATGGTGGATGCACCTTTGGTGTTTGTGACATCTTACTCAGATCCTACCATCATTGAGCGTGCAAAAAGAATTGCCCCTGCAGGGTTTATTGTAAAGCCTTTCAACACCAATGATATCCACGCTATCGTGGAAATCGTGCTTTATAATAAAAGAACCAAGCCTGCTACGGAAACAGCTGCCGTAGTTGCTCCAAAAGAAAGCCCTTATTTGGTCACCGATGCGGTATTTATCAAAGCAGACAATGCTTTTGAAAGAGTGCCGTACGATGAGATTTACTATGTAGAGGCAAATGGAAATATGGTGACTATTTTCACTAAAAATAGAGATTATAGCATCCGCAAGTCCATGAAAGAAATTGAGGAAATTTTACCTTCCCAGTTTTTCCTACGGGTTCAGAAGTCTTTCATCGTTCATTTGGGACAAATTGAAAGCTTTAATACCAAAGAAATTACTCTGAAGAAAGGATCGGTAGTACAAGTTGGAAGACAATATTACAATAGCTTCTTAGCCAAGTTGAATACAATTACGGAAAGTTAAGTTTACACCCACCGACCAATTTTTAAAAATCCTGCTTCCAAAGAGGCAGGATTTTTTTGTACCCTCCAAGGGTTTTAAATCCCTTGGAGGGTTTATTATCATCAAGTAATAAATCGTAAAAGATTTTAATAATCCAGGAAAATGATCCCCTTTTGATTTGATAAAATCAGAAGCAAAATCAATGATATTATCAATATCCAAAGGTTAATTGGGGAAACAAATGATCTTATAATTCAGTATATTTAGCTATGGATTATCAAAAATATATCGAAATCAGAGCAGATAGGAGGTTTGGAAGGCCTTGTATTAAAGGAACCCGAATTTCTGTTTATGATGTACTAAACTGGTTATCCAATGGAATGTCAAAGGAGGAAATTCTTGCTGATTTTGAAGAGTTAAATGAAGAAATGATACATGCGTGTTTAGCTTTTGCAGCAGATAAAGAACATAAACTTCAGTTCACCACTTGAAACTACTTTTTGATCAGAACATATCATCTAAGATTGTTAGACTTTTAGAGGAAAAATTTCCAGGTTCCACACATGTTCTTTTTGAAGGGTTAGAGAATGCTCCAGACTTGAAAATCTTTAATTTTGCAAAGAAAAATGGATATGCAATTGTCACCTTCGATTCAGACTTTGTTGATTTGAGTCTAGTAAAAGACTCTCCACCCAAAATTATTTGGCTCAGATCTGGTAATTTGACAACCACTAATATTTCCAGACTTCTTTTAAACAATTCCAGTAACGTTCAACATTTTTTGGAATCCAAAGAAAAATCGATTTTGGAAATAAATCGATAAAATTCAGTGAACTAAAAACAACCCCTCAGAAAGAATTTATTGTTCTAAGTAAAAGAATGCAGAGCAGGGAATAATCGGAAAAAATATTTTATAAAATGGATATCCGATTCCATTAAATTTAGATTTTTAGCAAGCAGTATCATTTTCGATTCCACCTTCTCATACCGCAAAATGAAAATTCCTGTTTTTAAACTGAAGGAAGATTACTTGCAGAGTAATAAAACCTCCTCAAACAATCTTCAATTAGTATACTAAGCTTTCTTTTTTGTATAATTAAAGAACGGTCAGTTTTTAAAAGAGCTTCCCATTCTTTCGCAGGAAAATGAATTGGCTATAAATGTTAATGCATGAAAAGACTTAGAATAAAAGAGAGTATTAAATTTTTTCTTGAACGCCAGTTTGTCAAAGGAGCTTACGTTCAATTGCTGTATGTAGCATTATTGATTGGATTGATATCACTAATTGGGGGGCTGCTTGTCTTGCCATCAGGAGAACCCACAGGGAATCTTGGAGAAGCGGTTTGGTGGGCCTTTTTACGATTGTCTGATCCTGGATATCTAGGGGATGATGAGGGCAACTGGAGACGCTTTGTATCGACAATACTTACGGTGCTAGGATACGTGGTATTCTTGGGTTCGATGGTGGCCATTATTACCACTTGGATGAATACCAAAATCCGAAGCCTGGAACAAGGTTTTACGCCGGTTGCTGCAAAGAATCACATCTTGATTTTAGGCTGGAACTCCAAGACAAGCTATACTGTAGGAGAAATTATTCAGTCTGTTGGCAGATTAAGAAGATTTTTGAAGTTTTATGGAGCCAGAAGACTGAACTTGATCATTCTTGCAGAAGATGTGACACCAGAGCATGTTCAGGAACTTCGAAGCAATCCTCTGATTGGAAAAGCTGCTGATGACATAGTACTTCGCTCCGGGATACCCATTGACCCTGAAGACCTCAAACGAGTCGACAGTCTCAATGCGGCTGCTATCATTATTCCAAGCTCTTCCTATACAGATCAAGAACTAGTTACCCCTGATGTAGAAACTATTAAAACTTTATTGTCACTCAATGCCGCCGCAGAGGAATCTTCCGGAAATCAAAATTTCCCTTATGTGGTGGCTGAAATCCAAGATGACAATAAAATAGACGCCGCCTATCGGGCCTACTCCGGACCGATGGAGGTAATTGGGAGCAACACCATTATCAGCAGGCTGATTGCTCAAAACATACGACTTCAAGGCTTATCTGTGGTATACAATGAGCTTTTAAGTCATAGTGTACACAACAATCTATATTGCAGAGAATACCCTGAAGTCAAGGGGAAAACAATTCATGATCTCAGGTCGGCATTTCCAAAGGCTGTCATCTTAGGTCTTGTGAGGCATAATGGAGAGGAACCTACTCCCATGCTCAATGTAGCACCGGAATTTGTACTGGAAGAAAATGACAGGCTGGTGCTTATGGCCAGAAGTTCCTCGGATATTGAACTGAAAACCAATATAGCCAACAATCCAGAGCCCCCTATTCAGATCAAAGAAAAGTTGAAAGTAGAAGAGCAGTCAGGAGTTGTAAAAATCCTGATATTGGGATGGAATTTCCACATTCCAGCTTTGGTTCGGGAGCTGAGCACCTATGAAGATGAGTACTATGATATTACCATCGTGGCAGTTTATCCCAAAGAAAAAAGAGAGGCTAGACTGGAAAAAATAAAAAGCATTTCAGAGCGGATAAGAATTCAGCATCTAGAAGAAGACTTTGTCAACGATAACATCCTGCAAAAGATTGATATTTCTGCATTCGATAATATTATCTTGGTCAGTAGTGGGAGAATTCTAGAAAAAGAAGAAGCCGATGCCCGAACCATTGTGGGCTATGTCTTGCTGGAAGAACTTCTAGAAAAACTCGATAAAAAGCCCAATGTCCTATTAGAACTTTCAGATCCGCACAATGAGACCTTATTGAGGAAATACAAGGCAGAAGTGATTATTAGCCCTTTAATCCTAAGTAATCTCTTAGCTGGTACTGCTTTGCAAAGAGAGGTAAACAGCATTTTTAAAGAGCTATTTACTGCGGGAGGAGCAGAAATCATTTTCAGAAGCATACAAGAATATGGCTTGAATCCTGGGCAGATTCCTTTTAGACAATTAGAAGACAAGGCATCTGAATTTGGAGAAATTGCTCTGGGAATATATAAGCCCAATTCCTTAAAAAAGGAGCAGCAACTGATTCTCAATCCTGAAAAAAATAGAAATCTAGAGATCAGTTCTGAGGTATTATTGGTGGTTTTGACGACGGTTTATTGATTGATCTTCAAAGCTATACCTATTGCTATATTGGCAGGTGGACAAAAAATCATGATAATCTTCATTAAAACCTAAGAAGAAAGGAAGTGGTTTTTAAAATTTATTTTAACTTGTTTTATCGTTTATTTTTTTCCGATGAAAACAATTTTTATCAAGAGCGCTATCATTCAGAAAAAGGCGGCAGTTCTGTTGGAATTTGCTTTTGATCATGAGTTGAAAGAACTAGTCAAGACTATTCCAGGAGCAAGGTGGAAGACGGATTTAAAGGTTTGGGCAGTCCCCTACTCTGATGATATTATATCTAATCTTTTAAACTTATTTAAGGGCAAAGCTTGGCTGGACTATAGCAACTTTAAAAAATTGGTGGAGCCGGAGGAATCTCAACACATCAAGCTGGCGCCAAGCAGTGCGCGCTCACTTGCTGAGCTCGAAAGATTTACGGACTGGATGCGAAATAGAAGATACTCTGAGTCTACCATTAAAAATTACACACAAAGCCTCAGTTTATTTTTCAGATTTACAGGGAACAAAAACCCGGAAGAAATTACTAATGCTGATTTGGAATTATTTCACAAAGATTATATCCTAAGTAGAAACTATTCTGCTGCCTTCCAATCCTTGGTCATCAATGCCGTGAAGTTATATTTTTCAAACAGGCTCAAACGAAAACTGGAACCGATCGAAATTGAAAGACCCAAAACCCCAAGATTATTGCCTCACGTCCTGAGCAAAGAAGAAGTAAAAGCCATCCTAGGAGCTCATCAAAATATCAAGCACCGTACGATGCTGAGTTTAATTTACGCTTGTGGTCTTAGAAGGTCCGAGCTCTTGAATCTAAAACCACAGGACATAGATTCAAAACGGGGCATGCTACGAATTAATCAAGGAAAAGGCAAGAAAGACCGTTTGGTGCCAATCAGTGAGAAAATTCTAGAACTGCTACGCGAGTGTTACAAAAATGAAAAACCTAAAGTATATTTATTTGAAGGGCAAGTGGCTGGAGAAAAATATAGTGAAGGGAGTCTCCAAAAAGTTTTGAAATCAGCTTTAGACAAATCAGGTATCAAAAGGCCGGTTACCTTGCATTGGTTGCGTCACTCTTATGCCACTCACTTATTGGAAAGTGGGACTGACCTACGATATATTCAGGAATTACTCGGACATAATTCCAGTAAAACAACGGAGATCTACACCCATGTAAGTCAAAGAAGCCTTCAAAAAATTCAAAGTCCCTTCGACAGTCTATAAAAAATAAAAGTTACCAAAGGTGCATATACTTGACCTCATTGGGCAAGTATATTTAAAAAAGGTACAGCAATAAATAAGTTGAACTAAACCGACTGCGTCGGCAGTCCATTTCACAACAAGACACATTGTTCTCATTTTGAGATGCTAAGGTTATTTTTATTCCATGTTTCATTCTAAATCTTTATTAAACA
>Ga0189275_100295_pt1 | contig 33759 bp, 32 predicted proteins | sample N19A6minimetaG_FD_130329 | JGI IMG/M metagenome (GOLD analysis project Ga0189275, IMG submission 130329) | Marine microbial communities from the Costa Rica Dome - N19 A6 mini metaG | ecosystem: Environmental > Aquatic > Marine > Oceanic > Photic zone | place: Costa Rica: the Eastern Pacific...
AGGTTTTCCGGGAAGGTGGCGATGATGCGACCGGCAAGGGAAATGTCCGGGGTGCCAACGGTGATACCAGCGGCAGACACAAACTTGCGAATGATCGGCAGGAAGGAGGCTGAGGCCAGCTCAGGCGCTTCGTCTACAATGGTATACAATATGTCGGGCGATTTTTTATCAGCCATGTTTCTCACTACCTTTTTTGCGTCAGGGGTGTTCTGTGACTTGCGGGATCAGGTCGGGATGACCTGACAAAATCCGAATGGTTCTCCTCCGCCCTCGCGCAGACTCAAAAGCCAGCACAACAGCATCGTGCGGGCTTCGTATAGGCCGATGGGGCGCAAAGATCAATTCTCGGTTGGGTCTCAGGCAGAGGCTTTTTGCCGCGCTGCAGCCATATAGCTGTCGATGGCGGCAATTTGCTGCTCACTGAGACGCAGGCCGAGCTTGGAGCGGCGCCAAACCACATCGGCAGCGGCGCGGGCGTATTCCTTCGTCATGAGCCAGTCGACCTCAGCAGCGGTGAGCGTGGCGCCAAAGTCTGCGCCCAGATCAGTGGCGGATTTTGTGGCCCCGAGCATCTCTGGTGCTTCGGTACCGTAGGCGCGGATCAGGCGCTTTGCCCAGGCATCGGTGAGGAAGGGGTAGTCGCGTTGCAGCTCGGCAATCTTGTCACCCACTTGATGCACCTCAAAGCCCCCGCCGGGCATCGCTACGCCCGCTGTCCAAGGGGCTGTGGCCTCCGGGAAGAATGGCGTGAGCTTTTCCATCGCCGCTTCGGCCAGTTTTCGGTAGGTGGTGATTTTGCCGCCAAAGATGTTGAGCACCGGGGCGCCGCTTTCGTCCAGTTTTAACACATAGTCGCGGGTGGCCGCCTGTGCCGAGGAGGCGCCATCGTCATAAAGCGGGCGCACACCGGAGTAGCGCCAGACGATGTCTTCCATGGTGACGGGCTTTTTGAAGTAATTGGAGGCGAAGTCGCAGAGGTATTGCGCCTCTTCATCGGTGCAGGTTGGGGCCACGTCGGCGTGGGTGTGTTCCTGATCGGTGGTGCCGATCAGAGTGAAGTCTTCCTGATAGGGAATGGCAAAGATGATGCGGCCATCGGAGCCCTGGAAAAAGTAGCAGCGGTCGTGGTCAAACAGGCGTTTGGTGACGATGTGGCTGCCGCGGACAAGGCGCACGCCAGCGGAGGAATTCTGTTGGATCACGCCGCGAATGACGTCCGCCACCCAAGGGCCGCCGGCATTGACCAGCGCCTTGGCACGGGTGGTGCGGCGGGCTCCGGTGTCGACGTCCTCCATCTCGATGTGCCAGAGGTTGTCGCCCCGTTGCGCGGATATCACCTTGGTGCGGGTGCGGATGGAGGCACCACGCGCCTCCGCATCCCGCGCGTTCAGCACCACAAGACGGCTGTCTTCAACCCAGCAGTCAGAGTATTCAAAGGCTTTGACAAACTTCTCCTGAAGCGGCGCGCCGGCCTCATCGATTGTCAGATCCACGGTGCGGGTGCCGGGCAGAATTTTGCGGCCACCGAGGTTGTCATACATGAAAAGCCCCATGCGGATCAGCCAGCTGGGACGACGGCCTTTCATCCACGGCATGACCAAGCTCAGCAGTTTGGAGGTCGGTGTGTCGTTTTCAAAACGCATGTCTTTGTGCATCGGCAGCACAAAGCGCATCGGCCAGCTGATGTGCGGCATGGCGCGCAACAAGGTTTCACGCTCAATCAGCGCTTCGCGCACCAGACGGACTTCGAAATACTCAAGGTAGCGCAGGCCACCATGGAACAGCTTGGTCGAGGCCGAGGATGTGGCCCAGGCCAGATCGTTCATTTCTGCCAGCTCTACAGAGAGCCCCCGCCCGGCCGCGTCCCGCGCGATGCCACAGCCGTTGATACCGCCACCAATGACAAAAAGATCCACCGGATTTTCTGTTTGCGCTTCCATAAGAACACCTTCGAACATTTTCGCACCCTTACGAACCCAAAACGCGCATTCGGTCAAGGAAATTCCGCGTGATGTGGACAATTTTCGTTGAAAAACCTCCATCCGCCTGCCACTGAAGACAGAGCACAAACGAAAAGTAACGAACATGTTGAGCAGTTTTCGCGAGAGAGAAATCCTCGATATCGCCCGGAGCGAGGGCAAAGTCACTGTAGAAGGGCTGGCCGCGCATTTTGATGTGACCGTGCAGACCATTCGCCGCGATCTCAACGAAATGGCCAACGCCGGACGTTTGGAGCGGGTGCATGGTGGCGCAGTGTTGCCGTCTGGCGTGCGCAACATCGCCTATGAAGAGCGTGGGCGTGTGAACGCGGATGCCAAAGCGGCGATGGCAGCCCGCTGTGCGGCGGACATCCCGAATGGCTCCGCCCTGTTCATCAATATCGGCACCAGCACAGAGGCGCTGGCCACTGCGCTGCTGGGCCACGATGGGTTATTGGTGGTGACCAACAATCTGAATGTGGCGCGCATTTTGTCCGGCAATGCGCGGTGCAACGTGCTTTTGACCGGCGGGCGCCCGCGGGCCGAGGACGGCGGATTGGTAGGTTCTGTGGCGGCGCGCATGGTGCGCGACTTTGCCTTTGACTATGCGATCTTGGGCTGTTCAGCGGTGTCGGACGCGGGCGTGGCCTATGATTTTGACATTGACGAGATTGCGGTGTCCCACGCCGCTTTGGCCGGTGCGCGGGAAACCTGGCTTTTGGCGGATCATTCCAAGTTTCAACGCAACGCCCCGGCGAAGATTCTGGATTTTACCGATGCCGCCCGGCTCTATACGGATGAGATCCCCGACACATTGGCCGAGGTCTGCGCCAGCAAAGGCACCGAGGTGTTGCCGGGATAAGCGCGCCTACGGAAATGGTTATCTGTTTTTGCCACCCGCGCCGTTGACAAGCTGGCGCGGCTATTAGAAAGGTGACGGCGCAGGGCGACCTGCTGGCCGTTTGGCGATGGCCCCTTAGCTCAACTGGATAGAGCAGCTGACTTCTAATCAGCAGGTTGAGGGTTCGAGTCCTTCAGGGGTCGCCACTTATGAGCAGTGGCCATCGTAAGCTGGCCTTGCCACCTCCCTCTCCTAATTCTCACAAAAATGTGCAGACGGATGCTTGCTCCAACAGGCACTTGTGGAGGTTTTGTGCTACGCTTCCTAAACGCAGGAAGGGGATTCCTCGCGTGCGTCCGGGGTTTTGGGAGGGCGCATCGATCGCGTGACAGAAAAAGGACCACCAAAAAGAGACCACACAGCACATGACAGGCTCCAACTTCTCGGTTGCAAGGCTCGAACCCGAGCTGAAACAACTGTATTTCATCTGGCGAGATGCGGCCCTGGGTGCTGCTATGCCACGGCTCAAGAACATCGGATTGCCATGTCCGCGAACCCAACCAGGCATCTTATCGATTTACGAAGTGCTGCGCTCCCGCACCGGGGAACCAATTGACTTCAAGGGACTCTATGTACGCAGCAAACTCAAAAAGACGCTGAGTAAGGTCTTTACCGGAACAAAGCTGTCCGACCACCCCGGCAAAGGACCCGACTCAAAAATGTGGGGGGCTTTTGTGCAGGCTGCGACAGATCCGCTGCCGCTCCACATTGCTTTGCCCTACACCGGTCCGCTCAAGTCTTTTCGCAGCACATCCGAACTCTACCTCCCAATGGCTGGCGACCGGGACACAATCGAATTTGTGATGGTCGGCGTGAGCTTAAAGCTAAGCGACTATGGTCACGTCATTGACTTCCCGTCCCCTTGCCCGACCGAAACAAACCGATAGCGTTTCACACAAAAAAGGGCGCACAGCGCGCCCATTTCTACCCGATACATTCGTCTGACCTCACCCGCCGTTACGAACCTCCTTGATCCAGGCGACGATCAAATCGCGGCTTTCCTGATCCATCTCGATGGCATTGGGCGGCGGCATGGCGTGGGTGCGACCCGCTTGCAGATAGATCTGCTCGGCATGGCGCGCCACATCGGCCTCGGTTTCCAGCACCACACCCTTGGGAGCCCAGTGCAAACCCTCCCAGGAAGGCTCACGGGCGTGGCACATGGAACAGTTGCCGAGCACTGCGTAATATGCTTCCTCAAAGGCCTCTGCCGAGGCAAATTTTTGCTCATATGCGGTCAGTTCGCGGGCTTCGGATTCCTCGTAGGTTTCGCCAGTTTGCGCAGTGGAGAGCCAGGCGATGGCCACCATCAGCAGCGCGGTGATCAGCCAAGTCCAAAGCGGGCCTTTGCCAGTACGATGCATGGTGTTGAAGTAGTGGCGGATGGTGACGCCGGTCAGGAAGATCAGGCTGGCGATTATCCAGGCATACTCGGTGGCGAAGGCCAGCGGGTAGTGGTTGGACAACATCAGGAAGACCACAGGCAGTGTGAGGTAATTGTTGTGGGTTGATCGCACCTTTGCAATTTTGCCGTATTTGGCATCCGGGGTGCGGCCGTTTTTCAGATCATCCACAACAATGCGCTGGTTCGGCATGATCTGGAAGAACACGTTGGCGGTCATGATGGTGGCAGTGAAGGCCCCCAAGTGGAGCAGCGCGGCGCGGCCGGTGAAGATCTGATTGTAGCCCCAGGACATGACCACAAGGATGGCAAACAACAGCAGCATCAGCAGGGTTGGCTTCTCGCTGAGTTTTGATTTGCACATAAAATCATAGGCCAGCCAGCCAATGGTCAGGGAGCCGCCAGAGATCAGGATGCCCTGGAAGAGGGTCAGATCCGCCTTGGTTGGGTCCAGCAGGAAGAGCTCGCCGCCGACCCAGTAGACAATCATCAATAGCGCCGCACCGGAGAGCCATGTGGTGTAGCTCTGCCATTTGTGCCAGGTCAGATGCTCCGGCATCTCAGACGGGGCCACGAGATATTTCACGGTGTGATAAAAGCCGCCGCCGTGCACTTCCCACTCTTCGCCATAGGCGCCTTCGGGCAGGTGTTTGGCCGGTTTCAGCATCAGGTCCAATGCGATGAAATAGAACGACGCGCCAATCCATGCCATGGCGGTGATGACATGTAGCCAGCGCACCGAGAACGCGATCCAGTCCCATAGAATTGCCATATCGTACATGGCGGTCTCCCCTAGATTCGTATTTGGTTCAGTCTACGCGACCGGGGCTTTGTTCGTAATTCCCTCTAAATGCCAAGCAGTATCAAAAATATCAGAACAATAAAAACCCGCCACGTCAGAAGACATCGCACAGAAAAAGGGCGCGCCCTAAATCGGAACGCGCCCATTTAAAACTGCTTTACCCGAGAGCCTTAGCTGCCGCGATAGGTGGAGTAGCCAAACGGCGAGAGCAGCAGCGGCACATGGTAATGCGAGGCTTCCGACATGCCAAAGCGGATCGGCACCACATCGAGAAAACGCGGCTCTTCCGGCGGGGTGCCGCAGGCATCCAGATAGGCACCGGCGTGGAAGATCAGCTCATATTCACCGGTGGCAAATTCTGCGGTGGGCAGGATTTGTTCGTCAGTGCGGCCGTCATCATTGGTGACCAAGGACTTGAGTTTGGTGCGGGTCTCGCCGTCGACCCGGTAGAGATCAATTTTCAGGCCCTCTGCAGGGCAGCCACGGGCAGTGTCCAGAACATGGGTGGTCAGATAACCGGTCATGGGCGTGTCTCCTGATTGTTTGTATTGGTTTTAGTCCGGTTGGGGGCACGGAAGCAAAGCCTGTCTGAAGCGATGCACTTTCCGTTTTTTCTTGAAAAACAAGTGCGATTATCTGGCATATCCAGTTATGCGCGCGACGGTGCGCGGACCGCCAGCCAAATACAGAAGTAAGACCCTAAATGACGATCCTAGAACTTTGTGTGCTGGCTTTGGCCGGATTTGGCGCTGGCGTTGTGAACACCATTGCAGGCGGCGGCACGTTTTTGACCTTTCCAGCGCTGGTCTGGGCCGGGGTACCGCCGGTGGCGGCCAATGCCAACAGCGCGGTGTCGTTGTTCCCCGGCTATCTGGGCGGGACCATTGGATTTCTGTCAGAACTCAAAACCCTGTCACGCGCACAGATGATCCGGCTCACAGTCATCACGCTGGCGGGCGGATTGGCAGGATCGCTGTTGTTGCTGGTGTCCTCCAACGAGGTGTTTTCCTATGTGGTGCCGTTTCTGTTAATATTTGCCACCACGGCGTTTTTGCTGGGCGCAAAATTGCAGGCCTGGGCGCAGGAAAAGGCGAAGTGGTTCAAACCGGAAGACGCCGTGGGGCTGTTTCTGGTCAGCGTATATGGCGGCTATTTCAACGGCGGCTTGGGCATTGTGCTGTTGGCGCTGTTTGCCATGTGGGGCTGGCGCGACATTCACCTGATGAACGGGGTTAAAAACGGGCTGTCCTTTGCGCTGTCCGCAATTGCCGTGGCGACTTTTGCCGTGGCGGGGCTGGTGGTTTGGCCGATGGCGGTTCTGATGATGGTGTTTGCGGTGTTGGGCGGCTACAGCGGGGCCTTTGTGGCCAAGGCCATCCCGGCCTCTGTGGTGCGCTGGATTGTCGTGGTGATCGGTTACGGCATGAGCGCAGTATTTCTGGCGCGGTTGTTTGTCAGCTGACCCGATTGAGGCCAGCTGACAAGCATTTCACAATCAAGCGGTTTCGAGAACCGGCGCAATAGTGGGCTTGCGAGACGACTGTTTGCGGTCGTTCTTTTGCGCCACACCTGCAACATATGTCTCAGCGACCGCTCGGTCATCGCCCAGGGTTTGCAGAATGAACAGCTCTTCCGAGAGGCTTTCGGCGCGCTGCATGCGCAGGTCCATGGCGTGGGTGGCTTTGGAATCCAGCACCACAACATCTGCATCCGAGCCTGCGGCCAACGTGCCAATCTTATCTGACAGGCCCAGCACCTCGGCGTTGCCACGGGTGATCCAATCAAAGGCGCGCAGCGGGTGCAATTTCTGCTTCTGAAGTTGCAGGATTTTGTAGCCCTCATTCAGGGTCTGCAGCATCGAGTAACTGGTCCCTGCTCCGATGTCTGTGGCAATCGCATTCTGAATGCCACGCGCGCGCAGCCCGCCATCGTCAAACAAGCCACTGCCTAGGAAGAGGTTGGAGGTTGGGCAGAACACCGGTTTGGCTTGAGTTTCCGCCAACACATCGATCTCGCGCGGTGTCAGGTGGATGGAGTGGCCCAGCAAGGTTTTGGGCGTCAGCAGGCCGTAGCGTTCATATACGCCAAGGTAATCTGGCACGTCTGGGTAGAGCTCTTTGGTGAAGGCGATTTCGTCGTGATTTTCGCTCAGGTGGGTCTGCACAAAACACTCGGGGTGCTCTGCGACCAGTGCATGTGCCATGTCCATTTGCGCCGGCGTAGACGTGATCGCAAAGCGTGGTGTGATGGCGTAATGCGCCCGCCCCTTGCCGTGCCACTTGGCAATCATCTTCTTGCTGTCGTCATAGCTGGATTGCGGCGTGTCCCGCAACGCATTCGGCGCGTTGCGGTCCATCATCACCTTGCCGCCGATCATGCACATGTTGCGCTTTTCCGCTTCGGCAAAATAAGCCTCCACAGACGCGGTGTGCACCGAGCAGTAGGACACCGCCGTGGTGGTGCCGTGGCTGGTCAGCAGGTCGTAGAAATGGCCCGCCATGGCTGTACTTTGCTGGGGGTCTTCAAAGCGGGTTTCTTCGGGGAAGGTGTAGTTGTTGAGCCAGTCCAGAAGCTGCTCGCCCCAGGAGGCAATCACCTGCACCTGCGGGAAATGTACATGGGTGTCGATGAAACCGGGCAGCAGCAGATTTGGGCGGTGGTCTTTGACCATAGCGTTCGGGGCCTTCGCCGCGAGGTCCTGATAGACGCCGGTGGCTTTGATCTTGCCGCCTTCGATCAGGATCGCGCCGTCCTTAATGTAGGTATAGGCGTCGGTGTCCATCTCATCTGCCGGGGCGGCGTGGAAATCCAGAATACGGCCCCGCAGGAGCGTTTGGGTCTGTGTGAGTGACATGGTCGGGTCCAATGTGGAGGAATGAAAAAGTGCGGGCCGCCGAAGGACAAGGCTGGCCCGCACAAGGGCGTCCGGGGAAGCGGACGTTATTCAGCGGGCGCCGGAGCCTCCTCCACCACCGCATTTGCGTTCACGAGGTCATCCTCTTTGTGAAACAGCGGATAGATGTAGAGGAAGGCGGCCGCGATCAGGTAGCCGGAGGTGACGCCGTTCAGCGCAGGCCACTGCAGGCTGGCACCGTGGATGATGCCCAGAGCAGACATCACAGCAGCTGCGAGAGCAAAACCACCGGCGTTACGGAAGCGGCCGTCAATGACGCTGGCGACAATGGCTCCCCAGATCAAACCGGTCAGGATTGCACCTTGAGACAAAGCCAGATGCCCCTCAAAATGCGCGCCTTGCTGCAAAAGCGCTGCGGTTAGTGCCTCATCACCGAGGTTTGGCAGACCAGCCACCCCAACTGCGCCCAATGCGCCCATCAGCGAGCCCCATTTCACCATCAGAAACGAGGACACATGCGGCATCATCGCGATGGTCACTGCTGCCATGTGATCGGTTTTTACCGAGTGCGCGGTGTTGGTGATCAGGCTGAGTGCGACAAACACCAGTACCGGTGCAGCCGCCGCCGTGGGGATCAGGTTGTTGAGGAAAGCCAGCAGACCAAAGAACGCCGCCAACGGGATCACCGCGCCCACGCCAATGATGTAGCCCGCATGCGCACCCATACGCTTATACGCCGGGTGGCCAATGTAAGCGGTGGTCGGGAAAGGGGAGCCGAAGACCGCGCCAACCATAGTGCCCATGCCATCGGTGATCTGACAGGTGGCGACAGGGTAGTGATCGCCCGCCGCTTCCGCGCTTTCCACGTTGTTCATGGTTTCGATGAAGTTGTAAATCTGTACCGGCACCAGCACAAGGAACAGCTCCGGGTTGGCAAACAGATACTGAATGCCTGCGATCAGGTCACCGATGTAAGGCAGTGGCGGGTAGAAGCCAACGCCGTCCAGACTGAGCTTGGCTTCGCCAATGCCAAAGGCCACCACGGTGCCGACGATTAGGGCGAGCAAGCCGGCGGGGATGTTGTATGGCAGGCGGAAGCGGCCCACGAGCCCCCAGAGGATGATGATCATCGAGGCAAAGCCGATGAACGGGTCTTCAAACACGGTGGCCAAGGGCACGGTGCCGATGAAGACCAGCGCGATGCCACAGAGCGTGCCCAGCATGCCCGCACGGGGGGTCACACGCTTCAACCAAGGGCCAACAACCGCGCCCAGAGCAGCGACGATGCCGCCCATGAAACCCGCACCGATACCCACCTGCCAGGCCAGCATTGGGTCGTTGGTGGACCAGTAAATCGGGCCAATCACGCCAAACAGATAGACAAACATCACCGGTGTCGAGATGCCGTAAGGCAGCGCGGTCACATCACGGCCATGTTGGGCGGCGGCACGTTTGGCCAAGCCTACATAGACGGCGATCCCGGCCAGAATGGCCACGGCAGCTCCTGGCACGATGCGGCCATAAACAATCTCGGCAGGCATCTGGAACACAAACTGACAGACGCCAGCAAGCACCATCAGGTTGATCAGATTGTCGGTGAACAGCGCCCAAAAGGCACTAAAATCGCTGCGGTCAAACAGCTTGTAGGTATAGCTACCATCCCTCATGTGGGACCTCCATTTGCTAACCGATGTGGCCCGCCCTCTCTTCAAGGCTGCACCAACCGGCATGACTTCACCAGATCGCGATATACGGTCCAGCGCCCCGAAGTCGGGGAGTTGCGGCAGTTTCAGAGGTCAGCGCCGGGATAACTTCAGCCACCTCATGGGTGGCAATCCGGGCAGGCCGCGTTTTGCGGCTACCGCCTGCCCGCAAGGGACAGATCAAGGGCACAACGGACAAGCCGCCGCGGTATTCCGTGTGTTTGGGAGACTGGTACAATCCAGCATCAGGCAACGCCGGGACGCTGCCTTTCTGAGCTGTCATGTTCAAGCGATGTGCCATCTGGCCTCCCCGAAGCGCGCAGGTATCGCGCGCGTGTGGCCTTGGTTTTAGCGGTTGTGACTACGGGGCAAAACGACGCAAATCGGGAGATACTTTCAACGAATTCTTGAATAAAACGTCGCGTAAGGCTGAGGCCGCTAACCGCCAAACGCCAAGCGCCTCCGTGGCCATTTGGGCTCCGGAGGCGCTTGTTTTTAATCTGTTAGCGCGGCTTCTTAGAAGTCGACGTCTATGGCGATGCCTTTTTTGACGGCGAGGTCCACGACGGCTGCGGCGACGGCGAGATCCTGCAAGCCGACGCCTGTGCCGTCAAACAGGGTGATTTGGTCGGCAGAGGTCCGGCCTGGTGTGGTGGCGTTGATGACTGCGCCGATTTCACCAACGTCGCTTTCTCTGATCAGCCCCTCGGCGACCGCGTGTTGCGCCTCGCCGATGGTGATGGATTGCGCCACCTCATCGGTGAAGACCGAGGCTTTGGCCAAAAGCGCGCTTTCGACCTCTTGCTTGCCTTTGGTGTCGGTGCCCATGCAGGCGATATGTGTGCCCGGCGCGACATGATCCGCCATCAGGGACGGCGCAAAAGCGGAGGTGATGGAGATGATCACGTCCGCCTCTGTCATGCCCTCGAGCTCCACCGCCTCAAATGGCAAGCCGGCTTCGGTGGCGACTTTCTCGATGTTGGGCAGCATCTCCGGATGGTAATTCCAGCCGATGACTTTCTCAAAGCTGCGCTGTTCAAGGGCGGCGCGCAGTTGGAACGTCGCCTGATGCCCGGCGCCAATCATGCCGATGACTTTGGCATCCTCACGCGCCAGATGTTTGATCGACACCGAAGACGCGGCCGCCGTGCGCAGCGCGGTCAAAAGGTTGCCACCCACCATGGCGTGGACCTTGCCGGTGTCCGGATCAAACAGGAACACGGTGGACTGGTGGTTGATCAGCCCGCGTTTTTCCAGGTTGTTGGGCCAGTAGCCGCCCGCCTTCAGGCCCAGCGTCAGCCCCGCCTGATCAAAGCCGCCTTTGAAGCCATAAAGCGCGTCTTCGTGGCCAATGGCTTCGCGCACCACCGGAAAGTTATAGGCGTCGCGCGCAGCCATGGCGGCAAAGACCTTTTCAACCGCCTCAAAGGCCGCCTCGCGGGTCATCAGATCGGCAATCTCGCGCTCTGGAACGATCAGCATGGATGTCTCCCATCAAAAATATGCGCGCCCGTGTGGTGCCATTGGAAGGGGCACGGCACACACACGGGCACAGGCTCCGGCGCCCCATACGCCGGAGGGGGTGATTTGTTTTGAAGATCAGTAGGCGCGGCCGCGGGCCGACACCGGCCAGACACATTCCACCTTGCCGTCGCGCACGCCAACGTACCAGTCGTGCACATTGGCGGTTGGGTCGCAGTGGCCCGGCACCAGTTTGAGCTTGTCATTGACCTTCAGCGCCCCGGTTGGGTCCATGACCACGCCGTGCTCGTCAGAACACTTGATGTATTCCACATCATCGCGGCCAAAGATCACCGGCAGGCCGCTGTCCACAGATTGCGCTTTCAGGCCTGCATCCACGATGGCTTTGTCCGCTTTGGCGTGGCTCATCACGCTGGTCAGGATGAAGAAGGCGTTCTCCCACTCACCCTGGTCGATGCGGTTGCCATCCTTGTCCAGGATGCGGCCGTAATCCGCGTCCATAAAGGCGTAAGAGCCACATTGCAGTTCGTTGTACACACCGGAGTTGCTCTCAAAATAGTAAGAGCCGGTGCCACCGCCAGAGACCAGCTCGCAGGCAATGCCTTCGGCCTTGAGACCATCCACGGCGTCCTGCACCTGCGCAATTGCCACGTCGAGTTTGGCCTTGCGGTCTTCATAGCTGTCCATGTGCTGCATCGCGCCCTGATAGGCCTGAATGCCAGTGAACTTGAGATTGTCCGCCGCCTTCACGGCCTTGGCAATCTCCACCACAGCTTCAGTCGTGGTCACGCCACAGCGGCCCGCGCCACAGTCGATCTCAACAAAGACCTCCAGCTCGGTGCCATGCAGCACCGCAGCTGCCGAAAGATCCGCCACATTGGCCACGTCATCCACACAAACAATCGTGCGGCTGCCAAATTTGGGCAGGCGGGCCAGGCGGTCAATTTTCGCCGGGTCACGCACCTGGTTGGAGACCAGCACGTCCTTGATGCCACCCCGGGCAAAGACCTCGGCCTCAGACACCTTCTGACAGCACACACCCACGGCGCCGCCCAGACGTTCCTGCAGCTTGGCCACATCGACGGATTTGTGCATCTTGCCATGCACGCGGTGACGCATGCCATGGGCCTTGGCGTAGTCGCCCATCTTCTTGATGTTGCGCTCCAGCGCATCCAGATCCAGCACCAAGGCCGGGGTTTGAATGTCGGCGGCATCCATGCCCGGCTTGGCCGGAATGTCATAGCCCACTTCGTAAGTGTCGAGATTGGTCATGTCTTTCATGTCCTTATCCTCTGTCGGAATTCGTATTGAGTTTGTTTCAGGTGGTTGCCAGCCAAGGCAGCTTGTCCAGATCGACATTGCCGCCGGTGATGATCATCCCCACGCGCTTGCCTTTGAAGGCCTCTGGGTTCTTGAGAACCGTGGCCAAGGGCACAGCCGAGGAGGGCTCCATCACAATCCGCAGATGCTTCCAGGTGAGCTTCATCGCGTCGATGATTTCCTGCTCAGACGCTGTGTAAATCTCGCTCACATGGTTGGAAACGAAGTGCCAAGTACGCTCCTTGAGAGGCACCAACAGCCCGTCGGCAATGGTCTTGGGCGCATCATCGGCGATGATGTGGCCAGCTTTGAAGCTGCGGTAGGCGTCATCCGCCTGCTCTGGCTCGGCCGCAATGACCTGGGTTTCTGGTGCCAAGGTCGCCAGCGTCAGGCAGGTGCCGGAGATCATGCCGCCGCCGCCAATCGGCGCGACCACCATGTCCAGACCGTCGGTCTGTTCCATGAACTCCTTGGAACAGGTCCCTTGCCCCGCAATCACGCGATGGTCGTTGTAAGGATGCACAAAATCGCCGCCGGTGGCCGCCTGCACCTCGGCAAAGGTCGCCTCGCGCGAGGTGGTGGACGGCTCACATTCGGTGATCTTGCCGCCATACCGCCGCACCGTGTCCTTTTTGGCCTGCGGCGCAGTGCGTGGCATGACCACATTACACGGGATGCCACGTTTCATGGCCGCATAGCTCAGGCAAGACGCATGGTTGCCCGACGAATGTGTCGCCACACCACGTTTGGCTTGCTCATCATCCAGACCAAAAACCGCATTGGCCGCCCCACGCACTTTAAACGCGCCCGGCTCCTGGAAGTTCTCACACTTAAAGAACAGCTCTGCGCCGGTCAGCTCGTTCAAAAAATCAGACACCCGCACCGGCGTCCGGCGGATGTGGGGCTGGATGCGATCATGCGCCTCCAGCATGTCCTCATAAGTTGGGATATACAGATCACTGTCCAACATCACGCGGCACTCCTCTCACTGATCATAGAATGGGCCACAATTTCTGCGGTGACACCCGATAGGGTCCAACCAAGGTGTCCGTGGCCGGTGTTGTAAAACACCCCCGGGTGTTTCCCGGGTCCGACACGGGGCAACATGTTTGGCATCATTGGACGCAGCCCAGCCCAAGGCACCACACTCTCAGTGCTCATCTCCGGGAAGCGTTCCCGGCACCACTCCAACAAAGGTGCGATCCGTTTCCAGACAATGTCTTTGTTTGCTCCGTTGATCTCTGCGGTGCCCGCCACTCGGAAACGATCATCCCCAAGACGACTGGTGACGATTTTGGCATTGTCATCCAGCAGGCTTGTTCGTGGCGCAGCGGCCTGATTGTCGGCGCCTTCCAGATTGACGGTTATTGAGTACCCTTTGACCGGGTAGATATTGACGCGATCACCGACCATCTCAGCGAGCCGGCGTGAATGCACGCCAGCACAAATCACGACTTGATCAAACTGCTGGCGCTCTGTTGCCGTCGTACCAGCTTGGCCAAAGACAACCTCCACCTCGTCCCCCTGCGGAACGAGGCGATCCACAGGAGCCGAGTAGCGGAACGTGGCCCCTTGCGCGACACAAGCAGCGGCAAGCCCCTTTGTGAATTTATTGATGTCCCCAGTAAAATCACTGTCCGTATAGAACCCTCCCACAAGAGGCCCTTTCAAGCTCGGTTCTATTTGGGCGATTTCTGAATGCGTGACCTCTCGTCGATCCAAACCACCTTTCCGAAGGATTTCCGTGACCTTACGCGCCGCATCAAAATCCGCGTGATTGCCGTAGAAATGAAGAATGCCTGTGCTCTCGCGATCAAAAGCGATGTTTTCGGTTGCGGCCATATCCAGCAGGTGAGTGCGCGCTTCAATCGCCCATTTCACGGTTTGGACCGTGTTCTGTTCGTAATGGGGCACGGCCGCGACAAACTCTGCCAACCAGGAATACTTGTGCCAGGACGGTCGGAAATTCATCAGCAACGGTGCGCCTGCCGTGAACATCCACTTCACCCCTTTCAACAAGGTGGCTGGGTTGTTCCAGACTTCGGCGTTGGATGCCGACAATTGGCCGCCATTGGCGTAACTGGTCTCCATGGCCGCATGAGGATTCGCCTCAAACAGCGTGACCTCTGCTCCTTTTTGAAGCAATTTGTATGCCGTCGTGACGCCGGTCACGCCTGCGCCGATAACGGCAATTTTCTTGGTACTGGTCATGCACAAGATCCTTTTCAGATTGTCCAACCCGGTTCTCAGAGTTTACTCGCCGAATTGAGCGCTGACCGACCGGCGTGAAGCGACAAACACCGCAACAACGCCGCTCGGTAACTCGCATGAACCTCCCAACAGGAGAGAAGGGAGGTTCATGCGCTACTCCTGAATACTCATGATATTCAGGAATATGGCTTACTCCGCCGCCTCCAGATATTCCTCCATCGGCGGGCAGGTGCAGACCAGATTTCGGTCTCCATGAGCATTGTCGACGCGGTTCACCGCAGGCCAGTACTTGTCAATGCTCTTGGCTCCCGCCGGGAAGCAAGCCTGATCACGGCTGTATGGACGGTCCCAGTCACCCACCAGATCCTGCACCGTATGAGGCGCATGTTTCAGCGGGTTGTTCTCAGCATCCATCTCGCCCTGTTCAATGGCGCGGATTTCCGTATGGATCGACAGCATGGCATCACAGAACCTGTCCAACTCGCCTTTGGCTTCAGACTCCGTCGGTTCCACCATAAGCGTACCGCTCACCGGCCAGCTCATTGTTGGTGCGTGGAACCCATTGTCGATCAACCGCTTCGCGATATCGTCCACCGTAACACCGACGCTTTCGGCAAATGGACGTGTATCCAAGATGCACTCGTGCGCAACCAACCCGTTTTCCGCAGTAAATAGGATCGGGTACGCCTCTTTGAGACGTGCTGCGATATAGTTCGCGCTCAGGATCGCCACCTTGGAAGCTTGCGTCAAACATTCGCCTCCCATCATCATGATGTAGGCCCAGCTGACCGGCAGAATCGACGGGGATCCAAATGGCGCCGCGGACACAGGTCCAATCGCCTCGCCATGCTCTGGATGACCAGGCAGGTAATCTGCAAGATGCGCCTTTACACCAATCGGCCCCATACCGGGACCACCGCCGCCATGTGGAATGCAGAAGGTTTTGTGCAAGTTAAGGTGGCTGACGTCGCCGCCAATATCTCCCGGGCGCGACAGACCAACCATCGCATTCAGGTTGGCACCGTCGATATAAACCTGCCCTCCGTGCTCATGGGTGATTGCACAAATGTCTTGCACAGTAGTTTCAAACACACCGTGGGTCGATGGATAGGTGATCATGGCCCCGGCCAAACGGTCACTGTACTGCTCAGCCTTAGCCCGGAAATCATCCAAATCAATGTCCCCATTGTCCGCCGAACGCACGGGAATAACAGTCCAACCCACCATCTGCGCAGACGCAGGGTTGGTGCCATGTGCAGAGACCGGGATCAGACAAATGTCGCGGTGCCCCTGACCATTTGCCTTGTGGTAGTTGCGAATTGTCAGCAAGCCGGCAAACTCACCCTGCGCGCCGGAATTGGACTGTTGGCTGATTTTGTCGTAGCCGGTGATTTCACACAGATGCTGGTTCAAATCCGCAATCATCTCCGCATAACCCTGGGCTTGATCGGCAGGCACAAAAGGATGTAGATTGGCAAACTCGGGCCAAGTCACGGGGATCATCTCAGTGGTGGCGTTCAACTTCATCGTGCACGACCCAAGTGGGATCATGGCCCGATCAAGCGCCAGATCACGATCCGCCAGCTTGCGCATATAGCGCGTGAACTCGGCCTCAGCCCGGTTCTGGTTGAAAACCGGGTGCGTGAGGTATTCAGACTGACGGATCAAACCATTGGGGACACACCTTTCGGATGCCGCGACTGTGCCCTCAATGCCGAACGCGTTCAAAACGTTGTTCAGAGTGTCAGCCGTGGTGGTTTCATCCACCGAGATGCCAAGCCGATCTTTGCCAACCTTGCGCAGGTTGATGCCCTGCGAAAGCGCGGCCTTGAGGATGGCCTCTTGCTCCCCATCCACACGCACTGTCACAGTGTCAAAAAACGCCTCAGTTTGCACCTTGGCACCACCCTGACGCAATGCTGCAGCCAACGCAGCGGCCTTGCTGTGCACTGCTGCGGCAATGGATTTGAGGCCAGCCGCACCGTGATACACCGCATACATCGAGGCAATCACGGCCAACAAAGCCTGCGCTGTACACACGTTCGAGTTGGCCTTTTCACGCCGGATATGCTGTTCCCGGGTTTGCAGGGACAATCGATACGCCGGTTCCCCGCGCGCATCCACGGACACGCCGATTATACGGCCAGGCATAGAGCGTTTTAGTTTGTCAGTGACTGCCATGTAGGCCGCGTGCGGTCCCCCATACCCCAAAGGCACGCCAAAGCGTTGGGTGGAGCCAACAGCGATATCCGCGCCCATTTCGCCCGGCGCCTTGATCAATGTCAGCGCCAGGATATCCGCCGCGACCACTGCAATAGCCTTGTTGTCATGCAGCGCCGTAATCTCAGCGGAGAAGTCACGCAGACTGCCGTCGGTGCCCGGGTACTGGAAGATTGCGCCAAAAACTATCTCAGGTTCCAACTCATCGACTGACCCCACGGTGACCGAAATCCCGAGAGGTTCTGCACGGGTCTGGATCACAGCAATGGTCTGAGGGTGACAGTTCTCATCCACAAAGAACACTGGCTTGTTCGATTTCTTGCGAGACGCACGTTGCGCCATGGCCATCGCTTCGGCGGCGGCCGTTGCCTCGTCCAGCAAGGACGCATTGGCGACTGGCAGTGCAGTCAGATCGGACACCATGGTCTGGAAGTTCAAAAGCGCCTCGAGGCGACCCTGCGAAATCTCCGCCTGATATGGCGTATAAGCAGTGTACCAAGCAGGGTTTTCCAGGATGTTGCGCAAGATGGGCGTCGGGGTGATCGTACCGTAATATCCCTGACCGATCAGGGATGTCAGAACCTTGTTCTTCCCAGCCACGGCCTTCATCTTCTTCAGCGCGTCATGCTCTGACATGGGTGCACCGGTGGCCAGTGGAGCAGCCTGACGGATAGATGGCGGCACGGTTGCGTCAATCAGTGCGTCAAAGGACGTATAACCGATAACGCTCAGCATCTTAGCCATTTCTTCCGGGGAAGGCCCAATGTGCCGCCGGTTGGCGAAATCATAGGTATTGTAACCGTTAGACTGGAAGTCCATAGGTCTCTCCTTTGCGGAATGTGGGTTAAGCGATCAAGGCTTTGTAGCCGTCCGCATCCATCAGGTTTTCAAGCTCAGACGCGTCAGAGATCTTGATTTTGTACAACCATGCTGAAGCTTCAGGGTCTTCATTCAACTTGCCCGGATTGTCTTCCAACTCACCATTGGCTTCGACAATCTCGCCAGTCACCGGCGCGTAGATTTCAGACGCCGCTTTCACGGATTCTACGACGCCAATATCGTCACCTTTATCAAACTCTTCGCCAACGTCTCTTGGCTCAAAAAAGACAATCTCACCAAGCTGTTCTGCGGCATGGGTTGTGATCCCGATGGTGGCGATATCACCAGAGACTGTGATCCATTCGTGGTCTTCGGAATAGTAAGTAGTGGACATGATCAAAATCCTTGTTCGTTAGCGATTGTAGTTCTGTGCCACGAAAGGCAGCGTGGTGATTTCAGCTAGGTTGACTTTGCCCCGGACCAAAAGGTTGACAGGCGTTCCCGGAGCGGCGTGCGCGGCGTCGACGTAGCCCATCGCCACTAGCCCTTCGGCAGTGGGACCAAAACACCCAGAGATAATAGACCCGATTTTTGTTCCGTCGCTGGCTTGCACTTCCACGCCCGCCCGCGCGGGGGCACGGCCTTTGGGACGAATGCCGACAAGTTTGCGTGCGGCGCCTTCTGCAAGCTGCTTCTGGACCACGGCCGCACCGGGGAAACCGCCTTCTTCTTTGCGACGCTTCTGGATCGCCCAGCCCAGCGAGGCTTCGATCGGCGTAGTACTTTGGTCAATGTCATTGCCGTAGAGGCACAAACCGGCCTCAAGGCGCAGGCTGTCTCGAGCGCCCAGCCCTGCCAGCGCGCAGTCTTCATGCTCAAGCAACAGCTTGGTCACGCGAATGGCTTCTACTTCGGGAATGGAAATCTCGTATCCGTCTTCACCGGTGTAGCCGAGGCACGAGATGCGGCAGGGCACACCATCAATTGGCGCCTGCAGAGTTTCCATAAATTTTAAGTCTGCCGCGGCCGGCAAAAGCGCCGCCAAGACAGCCTCTGAAGCGGGACCTTGCAACGCAATAAGGGCATGGTCATGAATCTCGGTGACGGTGACGCCACCCAAGTTGTCACGCATATGCGGAATGTCCTGATCCCGCAGGGCCGAGTTCACAACGACAAAGAAGTGATCTCCGGCGTTGGACACGATCAGATCGTCCATGATCCCGCCCTGCTCATTTGTGAAAAAGCCGTAACGCGCTTTGCCTTCTTTCAATGTGGCATACGCCTGCGGGCAAAGGGTCTCGAGCTTTGCACCCACATCTGCGCCGGTCAGGACGACCTGCCCCATGTGGCTGACATCAAAAATTGCAGCTTTTTGACGGCACTGATGATGCTCCGCCATGATGCCTGTGGGGTATTGAATCGGGATGTCCCAGCCAGCAAAATCAACCATTTTGGCGTTGTTTTCGATATGAAGATCATAAAGCGGTGTGCGTTTTGTCATCGGGAACAGCCTCAAACATTCGTTTTGGGGAATTGGGGAGGTGAGGAGCGCCTAAAACGCTCCTCACGGTTGGTTTATTCAGCAGGGGATTTGCTGGAACCTGGCTCTTCGGTCGCGCCATTGGATTCGAAGAACTCTTTCGTCACCTTGATCACAACCGGGCTTAGCAGCGCGATGGCGATCAGGTTTGGCAGTGCCATCATGGCGTTCAGTGTATCCGCCAGCAGCCAGATGAAGCCCAAATCCGCAGTCGCACCAAAATAGATCATTGCGATCCACAGCACGCGATACCCCATCAGGACCTTTGCCCCCATCAGGTATCCCACGCACTTCTCACCGTAGTAAGACCAGCCGATGATGGTGGTGAAAGCGAAGATCGACAGCGCGATGGCAATCATATAGCCACCAAACCCAGGCAGCGTGGTTTCAAACGCCAGCGAAGTCAGAGCCGCGCCACTTTCGCCACTTGTCCAAACACCGGACGTGATGATGGCCAGACCTGTAATCGAGCACACAATGATGGTGTCGATGAAGGTGCCCAGCATGGCGATCAGGCCTTGGTTTACCGGACCTTTGGTTTCGGCAGCGGCGTGCGCAATTGGCGCGGATCCCAAGCCAGCTTCGTTGGAGAACACACCACGTGCCACACCAAAGCGGATCGCTGCCCATACAGCAGCACCTGCAAAGCCACCTTCAGCTGCAGATGGGGTGAACGCATGCGTGAATACAAGGTTGAGCGCATTGCCGATCTGATCGGCGTTCAACATGAGCACAATCAGGCCAATTGCAACATAGGTGACGGCCATGAATGGCACCAGAGCACCCGCAACAGCGCCAATACGCGTGATACCACCGAGGATCACGGCCCCGGTCAGAACCATAAGAACGATACCGGTTACAGAGGTGTTAAACCCAAAGTTTGCTTCAAGAACTTGCGCCACACCGTTTGCTTGCACACCATTACCAATACCAAAGGCCGCAATCGCGCCGAAGATAGCAAAGGTCGCACCCAGCCAAGCCCATTTCTGACCCAGACCGTTTTTGATGTAGTACATTGGGCCGCCAACATAGTTGCCCTTTGAATCGCGCTCACGGTATTTCACCGCCAGAACAGCCTCTGAATACTTGGTTGCCATGCCCACAAGCGCGGTCATCCACATCCAGAACAACGCACCCGGTCCACCCAAGAACACCGCAGTGGCGACGCCGGCGATGTTTCCTGTCCCGATTGTCGCCGAAAGCGCTGTCATCAACGCATTGAATGGTGAAATTTGGCCTTCACCTGTGCCCTGCCGGCCTTTGGCCAGCAATTTAAAACCATGTGGCATGCGCAGGATCGGCATCAGCTTCAAGCTGATTTGCATAAAGGCGCCTACGCCCAAAATCAGGATCAACATCGGTGGTCCCCAGACCACACCATTGACCCAGCCTACGACCGAGTTAAGTAATTCCATTGTTGTTCTCCTCCTTTAGTTTCAGTTTGCCTCAACCGCTTAGACGCTGCTTCTTGAGGCGAGCGAAATCTTCGTCCGCATGGAACGACGACCGCGTGAGTGGAGAGGCTGAGACACCAAGAAAGCCCTTGGTGCGTGCCAACTCTTCTATTTTTTTGAAGTCTTCCGGGGTTACAAAGCGCTCCACCGGGTGGTGCTTTGGCGTGGGCTGCAAGTATTGACCCACTGTGAGAAAATCGACCTCCGCGGCCCGCAAGTCATCCATGACCTGCCGCAGATCCTCCATCGTTTCTCCCAGTCCCACCATGACACCGGATTTGGTGAACACACTCGGATCCGCCCGTTTCGCGTCGTCCAACAGCCGCAAAGACGTGTAGTACCGAGCACCAGGGCGCACCGACGGATACAAATGTGGCACCGTTTCCAGATTGTGATTGAACACATCCGGACGTGCCGCAAACACGATCTCCTCTGCGCCTTTTTTGCCTCGAAAGTCTGGTGTGAGCACCTCAATCGTGGTGTCCGGGCTTTGACGGCGCACAGCGCGAATGGTTTGCGCCATATGTTCCGCACCGCCATCGTCCAGATCATCACGATCCACCGAAGTGATCACAACATGACGCAGACCAAGCTGCTTGACCGAATGCGCAACCCGGCCTGGCTCAAACATGTCCAAAGCATCTGGCCGTCCGGTTGCGACATTGCAAAACGAACATCCGCGCGTACATATCTCGCCCATAATCATGAATGTCGCATGCCGCATGGACCAGCATTCACCGATGTTGGGGCAAGACGCTTCCTCACAGACCGTGGCCAACTGTTGCTCACGCATAAGCCGGCGGGTTTCATAGAACGCAGAACCTTCAGGCTTTTTCAGACGGATCCAAGATGGTTTCCGTTGAAACGGGCTATCGGCGCGTTTGGACTTTTCTGGATGGCGCAGACGGGGCGCTGCATTATTAGATACGCGGACCGCGTCAGTAGTCTCAAGATTAGACATCACGCAAGCTTTCAGTAGATCGGGAACCGCGCGCACAGCGCTTCAATTTTCGCCCGCGTGGCGGCCTCGAACTGCGGATTGCCTGCTGGGGTTTCGGCCAGCGCATCCAGCACGTCATTGATCAATTCACCAATCTCACGAAACTCTTCCGGGCCAAACCCGCGCGAACACCCGGCCGCAGTTCCAAGCCGAATGCCGCTCGTAACAGTTGGTTTTTCGGGATCACCCGGCACGCCGTTTTTGTTGCAAGTGATACCTGCACGCTCCAGCGCGTCTTCTGCCGCATTGCCTTTGACGCCTTTGGGACGCAAATCCACCAGCATCAGGTGGTTTTCGGTCCCCCCCGACACAATGGCGCATCCTCGCTTCTGCATCACCTCAGCCAAAGCCTTGGCGCTATCGACAACTGTTTGGCAGTACGTTTTAAATGCCGGATCCAGCGCTTCGCCAAACGCCACTGCTTTGGCGGCAATCACATGCATCAAAGGCCCGCCCTGCAAACCCGGGAAAACTGCCGAGTTCATCTTTTTAGCTAAGGCCGCGTCATTAGTCAGGATAATCCCCCCCCGTGGACCGCGCAGAGTTTTGTGGGTGGTAGAGGTTACGACGTGCGCATGTGGGATTGGCGATGGATGCAATCCAGCTGCAACAAATCCCGCGATATGCGCCATATCCACCAAGAAATAGGCACCAACTTCATCCGCAATGGTCCGGAATGCTGCCCAGTCAATGAGTTGCGAATAGGCGGAAGCGCCCGCAATGATCATCCGTGGCTTGTGTTCTATGGCGAGGCGGCGCACCTCTTCCATGTCAATCAAACCTTTGACATCCAGCCCATAAGCAACTGCTTTGAACCATTTGCCTGACAACGCCGGGCGCGCGCCGTGGGTCAGATGACCACCAGCATCCAGCGACATGCCCAGTATGGTGTCACCGGGGTTCAACAACGCAAGCTTGACCGCGCCATTGGCCTGCGCTCCAGAATGCGGCTGTACGTTGGCAAAATTACAGCCAAACAGCAACTTGAGTCGAGAAATGGCTTCTTCCTCAACCGTATCCATATGCTCACAGCCGCCGTAGTACCGACGCCCCGGGTAGCCTTCGGCATACTTGTTTGTCAGCACAGATCCCTGCGCGTCCAGAACTGCGCGACTTACAATGTTCTCAGAGGCGATCAGTTCCACCTGAGATCTCTGACGCTGTGCCTCCTTGGCAATTGCGCCAAAAATCACGTCATCTGCACTCTCAAGGCTTTCAGTAAACCGCTGCATGGTTCCCCCCAAACTTACTTTTGTTTCCTATAGGGGAATTTTTCCACTATCTGCAATAAATTTCCCACATTCGACATTTGCTGATTGATCGAATTTGCGGTAACAATCGGAAAACAGGGAGAATTTTATGCCGGAACAAAACCCTGCAATGGCAGAGAAAACCTCTTCCAAAGCCGAAGAATCGCTGGGCCAGCGGATGCATTTGGCGCGAAAAGCCAAGGGATGGACACTAGCGGAAACAAGCGAACTCGCTGGAATCGGTCGGTCAACACTGTCCAAGATTGAAAACGATCAAACCAAACCGAGCTTTGAGATCGTGCAAAAATTGACTCAGGCGCTTGGCATGGCAACGCCGCAGCTGTTCCAGCAATCCACGATTGACGCGATGAAGGGACGCAGGGACTTCTCCGAGGCCGGACAAGGCGAACTCAAAGAGACCCCAACCTACATTCACGAGCTGCTCTGCGTCGAGCTCACCAGCAAGCGCATGCTGCCTTACGTGTCCACAATCACAGCCCGCAGCGAAGACGACTTCGACGAGTGGATCCGCCATGACGGCGAAGAGTTCATGTATGTGCTTAGCGGAGAGCTACTGTTTCTGTGTGAACACTACCGCCCTCGCCCCATGAAGGCAGGTGACTCGGTATATTACGATAGCGCCATGGGGCACGGCTGCATCTCCACAAGCGAAGAGGACGCAAAGGTGCTCTGGGTCTCGCTTGGTTGACGCATTCCAACGGGCTACCTACGCCGTTTCTCTTCACTCACCCCCAAAATTCGCCCGTAGAAGGTTCTTTTGTACTTTGCCCATGGTGTTGCGCGGCAGTTCTTCAACCATATCATAACGGCGCGGGTGCTTGAAACGCGCCAATTTGGCGCCTACCCGATCTTCCAACACAGCAAGCGTTGGTTGCGCCCCTGCTTCAGGCACGATCGCAGCAACAACGGCCTCACCAAAATCCGCATGAGGCACACCAAACACGGCGGCTTCCTGAACGCCTTGGACGTCATTCAGAACGTCTTCAATTTCTTTGGGGTAGATGTTGTACCCACCGGAGATGATCAGATCTTTTTGCCGTCCCACAATATGCAAGTATCCTTCGGCATCCATTCTGCCCAAATCACCTGTTATGAAAAAGCCGTCCGTGCGCAGTTCTTCGGCTGTTTTGTCTGGCATATTCCAGTATCCAGCAAATACGTTTTCTCCTCGCACCTCAATCATACCGATCTTGCCTTCGGCGACTATCTCGCCCCTGCCGGGTTCGGTGATACGAACATCAACACCCGGCAAAGCAAACCCAACCGTACCGGCGCGTCGTTCACCTTCATAGGGGTTCGACGTATTCATATTCGTTTCTGTCATGCCATAGCGCTCAAGGATCCGATGCCCAGTGCGCTCCTCAAACTCGAGATGAGTTTCAGCCAACAACGGCGCGGAACCAGAGGTGAACAACCGCATACTTGCGCACATCGATTTCGTGAAACGCGCGTCATTCAGCAATCGTGTGTAAAACGTCGGAACCCCCATCATAAGCGTGGATTGAGGCATTTCGGAAGTTATCGCATCTAGATCAAACTTCTCAAGAAAACGAACACATGCTCCTGAAAGCAGTGCCGTATTCACCGCGACAAAGAGCCCGTGCGTGTGAAAAATCGGCAATGCATGTATCAGCCGATCACGCTCGGTAATCTGCCAAGATTTCTTCAACACACGCGCATTAGACAAAATGTTTCGGTGCGTCAGCATTGCCCCCTTACTGCGCCCAGTCGTGCCAGAGGTATACAGCAAAGCCGCCAAATCATCAGGTTTTCGCGGAACAGTTTCAAACACTGCTGAACTGGCTTGAACTGCCTCCACGAGGGTCCCACTCCCGTCAGCATCAAGAGTTAGAATCCTTGCCCCCACCTGTTTTGACACAGCCTGCAACCCGTCAACAGCAGCGCCTTCACAAATAATCACAGACGGAGTTGCATCAGCGATAAAATAACTCATCTCGTCAGCCGTGTAGGCCGTGTTAAGTGGCAGATAGACTGCTCCTGCCTGCAACGTTGCGCCGTACAGCGCGAGAATCTGCTTTAGTTTTGGCGCTTGCACCACCACCCGAGCACCTGGAGTCACACCTGCAGAGACAAGTGCATTGGCGGTTTGCGCCACCAACCCCACAAAGCTTGCGAAGGACACCACTTCGCCGTCGTCGGTTTGCAAAAAGGTCGCGTTGTTCGCGGCGTGACCGCCTAGAAGGGCATCATAAAGAGGGTTTGTCATTTCGAAGTCTCAGTTTTGATTGTGTTCAGTCGCTGTGCCATACCGCGCGCTCTTTGCTTAAGAGAACGAGAGGCTGCGACCGTTTGGTTAAGCGCAAATTCTTCGTGATTTTGTTCAGTTTGCCCGAGGTCGTAGAGGTAGTTGACCATCACTCCGCCAGATTGCGCGCGCCCCTTTTGTGTGGTGTCGGCGTCATCATGCACGTCATGCACCAAAGCACCGTTCCCTAGGTGAAACCGCGCAACCGGATCAACAGGCAGCCCATCTGATCGTTTTGCTTCAAGCAAGTAATATGCTGCCAAGTCCGCATCGCAGGGGAGTTCATCCAAGGCTTCCTGCGCCCGCCATTTGGCGAAAAGCGGAATTGGGGACAACGTAACGAAGGTGGTTAGTTGGCTGAGTTCCTGACTCAACTCAGAGGCCACCTGCTTAATGAGGAGGTTCCCAAAGCTAATCCCCGCCAATCCTCTCTGACAGTTGGAAATCGAATAGAAGACCGCTGTCTTAACGTCATCCACGTCCATCGCAACACGATCACTAGACAGAACTTGCTGAATGGAGCCAGGGATCTCTTTCGTCAAAGCCACCTCAACAAAAATCAGTGGTTCCTCGGGCATAGCTGGGTGAAAAAACGCAAAACACCGCCGGTCTGACGGATGCAAACGCCGCCGCAATTCTTCCCAGTCCTGGATTTCATGCACCGCCTCATAGGCAACTATCTTTTCCAGAATATTGGCGGGTGTGGACCACGTGATTTGCTCTAGAACCAAGAAACCGCGGTTAAACCAACTCGTGAGCAAATGCACCAAATCAAGATCGGTACGTTTCAACTCCGGTTCGTCTTTGACAAACCCAAGCAGATCGACGCGCATCTGCACTAAAGATGCTGTCGCCCCCTCAGCCTGATTAAGCCGCCGAAACAATTCTTGTCGTCGCGGCTCCGCCGCGGCCACCAACTCTTCAAACTGGTTCGTACTGCCAGACTGCTTATACTCGGCCGCCAAATCCGCAATCTTTCCAGCGTCCACATCCAGCTCATCATTCAAATATTGAAAAAAGGCACGTTTATCTACATCTGACAACGCCTTGTATCGCATCAACAATGCCGTGGCGATCCTGCGCCCTGACACCTGACCGCGGGTGGACAAGAGCGCGTCGCACAACTCTTCAATTGAGCTTTCACGCAAGTCGTCAGAGGTACGCCGCCGGTCCAGCAACGCTGTGAGAAAATCTGAAACGCTGGTCGCAGCGGCCATGCAATCACCCCAGAGTCACAGTTGATGTCGACAGACCGACGGAAAGTGAAAGGCTTCCTTCATTGATGAGCCACCGGCGGATGACATACGTTCGCGCGCCTTGTTTATGCATTGGATCTCCCTCGGCTAGCATCCGAGCTGCCTCAAGAGATTCCGCGCGATAAACAATCATCCCAGTGCCCTCCATCATCTCGCCGGTCACATCCGACAACGGTCCAGCGAAAGCCAAATGCCCCGCAACTTCCATCTCTCTTTGGTACGCAAGATGATCAGGCAACACCGTTGGCACCGGCGGACCTTCTTCAGAGGGTATTGATTCCACGACAAATAATTCCAGAGCCAGCGCCCCCCGCTCGCGGGCGTGTGCTTTGTACTCTTCCCATTTCGGCATGCTTCACTCCTCTTGACTAAAATATCGATATTTATTGACATTAGCACAAATAATCGGCAATGGTGTACAAAAGCTAGGGGAAAACGATGAGATTCATTGTTGGTAAAACAGCCAGCGAGACTGGCGTATTTGCGGTTCAGGGTAATGCAGCCAAAAAACTTCCGGGCGCGGATGCAGACCTAATGACTTTGATCGAAGAGGGAGTCGGGAATACGCCGACTTTCGACGCAATTGATGCAGCTCCAGTAGCTGTGGACGACATTGAGCCCTCCTTGCCAATCAGCAATCCTGGGAAGATCATTTGCCTTGGCTTGAACTACGTGGACCACATTAAAGAGGGTGGCTACGAAATTCCGGAGTACCCTGCCCTTTTCATGCGGGCACGGAACTCCATCATGCCAGCAGGCGCGCCCATGGTTCGCCCGTCCTGTTCGGAAAAGCTGGACTACGAAGTCGAGTTGATGCTGATCGTCGGCAAGGGCGGGCGGCACATTAGAGAAGAAGACGCGCTCGACCACGTCTTTGGTTACACGCTCTTCAATGACGGGTCCGTTCGGGATTATCAGCGCAAAACACATCAATGGACGCCGGGCAAAAACTTCGATGATACTGGGGCGATCGGGCCGGTGGTAGTGACCCCCGACGAGCTGCCGGAAGGCGCGGTGGGTCTGAAAATCGAGAGTCGCGTCGGTGATGAGATTCTGCAGAGTGCGACCACCTGTGACATGATGTGGTCCGTTGCCCGAACGATTGCCACCATTTCTGAATACACCACGCTGGAGCCAGGTGATTACATCGCAATGGGCACACCGCCAGGTGTAGGCCATGCCAAGACGCCGCCACGCTGGTTGCGCCCCGGGGAAACCGTAGAGGTTGAAATCGAAGGCATTGGCATCTGCGCAAATCCAATCGTGGATGAAGCCGACGTGGTGGCGAGGGCTGCTCAATGACCGCTCTGGTTGGGGATGACCTAGAGCGCGCGCGGGCAGAGGCGCAAGCTTCTGTCCGTGCCCTTAGAGGTCGCAAAACAGAGCTGGATGCAGACAGCATTGACGTGATCCTTGCGGATGCGCGGTCACACTATGCATGGCAGGACAAGCCGGTGTCAGACACGCTTTTGCACCGCCTTTATGAGATCACGGCGGCCGGCCCAACCAGCATGAACACCTGCCCAGCGCGCTTTGTGTTTGTCAAAAGCCAAGAAGGCAAAGAACGGCTCGCCAAGTCGTTGAAGGACAAAAACATTGATAAGATGATGGCCGCTCCGGTAACTGCGATCATTGCACATGATCTGGAATTCTGGCGCCATCTGCTGTTTCTATTTCCGCATGAGGACCGCCGTCCACATTTTGAAGGCAAGCCTGAGCACAGTGAAACAACTGCGTTTCGCAATGGCACGTTGCAAGGAGCGTACTTCATGATCGCGGCCCGGGCGCTTGGCCTGGATGTTGGCGCCATGAGCGGGTTCTCTAATGCGATTGTGGACGAAGAGTTTTTTGCCGGAACCACACTGCGGTCAAATTTTCTTTGTAACCTTGGCTATGCGGATGAAAGCGCGCTGTTTCAGAAACTGCCGCGGTTTTCGTTCGAACAAGCCTGCTCTTACGCGTGAGGACCTAATTTTATGGCCATTCGCCAAAAGACTGTTGTGACGATCAAGATGTCTGGTTTTGCCAGCAGTCATAGCCATTGCGTGGTGCATACACGCGACCTGTCGCTGACCATCGACGAGCCGGTGGAGCGTGGCGGGAGCAATCTAGGCTTTTCGCCAACCGAAACGGCCTATGCTGCCTTGGTCGGTTGCACCAACACCATTGGCCACAAGTGCGCAGCCAAATAGGAAGTGGATATAGGCAATCTCGAATTCGAAATGGAGATCGACTTCGATCGTCGCGGCGTGTTGCTTCAGGAAGAGATCGAAGTGCCGTTCAAAGCCATTCGTCTGGACGTGACTTCAGACGGCGCTGCCAGCATGGAGGAGTTGGCGCAGGTGGCGGCGGAAACCGAGAAATACTGTGCTGTTTCAAAGATGTACAAAAATGCAGGCACAGATATGGAGGTCAGCTGGACCAAGAAATGACCTCGTAAATTTGAACCATCCAGGGAGGAGACGATGGGAATGATGAACAAAGGACTGGCGCTGGGCGCATTGATGGCCGGATTGGCCGCGGCACCGGCATTTGCACAGGAAACCATCAAAGCGGTTGTGATCGACGGGTATCCGGCGCGCGCGCTTTGGGTCAAGGAATTCACCAACTTCTTTATCCCGGAGGTCGACAAGAAGCTCGCCAAAACCGGCAACTACAAAATGGACTGGCAAGAAAGCTATGGCGGCTCGATTGTGAAGCCCAAAGGTGTTCTGGAAGGGGTCAAACTTGGCCTTGGCGACATTGGCATCGTGACCACGATTTTCCACAGCTCGAAACTGCCGTCTCAGGCGATTTCCGCGGTGACACCTTTTGTGGCGGCTGACGCGCGCGCGGTGGCCAAGGCGGTGGATGAAATCGCCAAAGAATACCCCACCATGCAGAACGAGTTTGCCAAGCAAAATCAAGTTTATCTAGCGACCGGCGTGGTGCTCGACACCTATCAGGTATTCTCCAAAGACCCTGTTTCTTCCGTGAGTGACATGGAAGGCGCCAAGGTCGCAGGAGCCGGTATGAACCTGCGCTATCTGGAGGGCATTGATGGCGCTGCTGGTGTGCGTGGTGGTTTGACCGACTTCTACAACATGCTCGACACTGGTCTGGTGGACAAAGCCATGCTGTGGCCAGAAGCGGCCAAGACCTTCAAAATCGCTGAAGTGGCCCCATACATGCTGCGGGCTGATCTGGGGGCGGTGAACTCCAAAACCATAACAGTAAACAAAGACTACTGGGAAGGTTTGCCGGACGAGGTCAAAACCGCCCTGGAAGAAGTCGCAGTGATGTACCGTGATCACGTGGCGGGCATTGCTATGGATCGCGCAGCAGAAAGCCGAGACGCTTACGCGGCGGCAGGCGGCACCATTGTTGACGTGACCACCGAAGACCGCGCCAAATGGGCGGCAGCGATGCCAAACATTGCGGCGGAGTGGGCCAAGACCTTGGACGACAAGGGGGAGCCAGGCAGCGAGATGCTCAACGCTTACCTCAGCAAACTCGAAGCTGCTGGCTACACTGGCGTGCGTAACTGGGCCGAGTGATCGGCTGATCCAAAAGACTGAAAGGGCCTGACTGTGACGACCTCTGTTTTTGGCAAGACACTCCGGGCCCTTTCCGGAATTGCCAGCACCACCGCAATCTGGGCCAACGCTGTTGGCACACTGGTGGTGCTGGGCCTTGTCCTGATCTTGAACTTTGATGTGGTAGCGCGTGGCGTATTCAATGCGCCATTCCGTGGGGCTTATGAAGTGGTGCAATTTGCCATGGTGCTGATTGTGTTCCTTCAGTTGCCAGATGTGGTGCGGGTGAACCGCCTGACGCGATCTGACGGCTTTCTTGTGGTGATTGGCCACCGGTTTCCACGCTTTGCCAGCATGCTGCGCCACGTCATCGACACGATCAGCGCAATCTTCATGACACTGGTGGCGATCACCATCTGGCCCGAGTTCCTGGAGATGCTGGACACACGTGACTACTTTGGCGTGCCAGGTATTTTCACCGCGCCATGGTGGCCAATTAAGCTCACCATTTTTGCCAGCGCGACCCTTTGCGCGGTGCTTTTTGCCTTCAAAGTTATTTCCCCTGCTGAAAAACCAGAGCTGATCCGCGCTCCCGAACATGAGGACAAAGAATGAGTCCGCTTGAAATTGGCATGGCCTCTGTCGTTGCCATTGTCGTCCTGATTTACCTTGGGATGTATATCCCGATTGCACTGGGCGTGGTGTCTTTTGTCTCCATCTGGCTGATGCGTGATAACTTCGATCTGGCGATGAACCTGTTGAAGATCGCCGTCGGCGATAGTGTGATGGAATACACGTTTGCCACCGTTCCGCTGTTTACCTTCATGGGGCTTGTGGTGTCCAAAGCAGGTCTCGGCGCGGACGTTTACGACGTCATGAGCACAGGTTTTCGGCGCGTAAAGGGCGGCATTGGGATGGCCACGGTTGGGGCAAATGCCGTGTTTGCCGCCGTGACCGGCAGCTCCATCGCCTCCGCATCCGTGTTCTCTAAAGTGTCTGTGCCGCAGATGCTCAAGTATGATTACAACCCGCGCTTTGCTGTTGGGGTGGTCGCTGGGTCATCTGTGTTGGGCATGATCATTCCGCCCTCGGCCATGCTGATCATCTACTCCTTTGTGGCTGAGCAATCTGTGGGAGAGATGTTCCTTGCCGGTGTCGTACCGGGCCTCATGTTGGCCGTGGCCTATGTCGGCGCGATTTTCCTCATGGGGCGCTTCTTTCCGAACTTTGTGGGCGGACGCCCGGCAGAAGATTTTGAGGCTATGCCGTGGGGCGAAATTACCTCCAAGACCTTACCAACTGTCGGCCTGATCTTTGTTGTTCTAGGCGGGATCTACACTGGGTGGCTCACGCCAGTGGAGGCCGGAGCAACGGGTTCGCTCGTGGCGCTTCTGATAGCGCTGGTGCGTCGCCGCATGACCGCCAAAGGGTTCTGGGAAGCACTTCTGGAAACCGGACACATCACCGCATCGATCTTGTTTCTGATCACTGGCGCGTCAATCTACAGCCGTATGCTAGGACTGGCCGGTCTGCCTAACGAGTTAGGCGACATGCTCGCCAATAGCCAGGCCAGTTTCTTCACTGTCATGCTGCTATACGTCCTTTTGATGCTGTTCCTTGGCACGCTTCTGGACACGGCGTCGATCATTCTGATTGTGGTGCCCCTTTTCCTGCCATTGGTAGAGCCAATGGGCCTGAGCCTTGTCTGGTTTGGCATCATCACCGTTGTAGGCGCCGAAATCGGCCTACTGACGCCGCCGCTTGGTATCTCATGCTTTGTGATCAAAGCCACGCTGAACGACGACCGCATCTCACTCAAAGACGTGTTTCTTGGCGCACTACCCTTTGCGGGCGTGATGCTGATCGTACTCATCCTGCTGATCCGCTATCCGGCGCTCAGCCTCGCCATTCTGAACTAGGAGGCGCCCATGCGCTCTGTCACCAAAGACAACATCACCGACGTTTTCACATCCTATTTTGGCGATAACACGGACCCGCGGGTCAAAGAAGTGCTTTCGGCCTTGGCGCGTCACATCCATGAATTTGCCCGTGAGGTGAACTTGACCCACGACGAGTGGCGGGTTGGAATTGATTTTCTGACACGGGCTGGGGAGATCACCAGCCCGGAGCGTCAAGAATTCGTATTACTGTCTGATGTCATGGGGCTGTCATCGCTGGTGGACATGCTGCACTCAACACCTGAAGCCACCAGCTCATCCGTGCTCGGCCCTTTCCACGTGTCCAATCCGCCGCCGCTCGCAGTTGGCGGTGATATGAAACGGGATTACGAAGGTGAGACTGTGCTGGTTGAAGGCACTGTGCGCGATACGGAAGGTAATGCGATCCCCGGCGCCCAGATCGACATCTGGCAAACCGCACCCAATGGGATGTACTCAAGCCAGGATCCGGAGCAGGACATCCACTCGTTCCATGGGTTGATGACAGCTGACGAAAACGGACGTTACGCCTTCACCACAGTGCGCCCGGTCGAATACACGGTGCCATCTGACGGTCCAGTAGGAGATATCCTCAACGCCACCGGCCGGCATCCCTGGCGTCCCAGCCACTTGCATTACATCGTTACCGCCGAGGGCTTCCGTTCGCTGGTGACAGAAGTGTTTCCGGACGATGATCCTTACCTTGATCAGGACACGGTGTTTGGCGTGCGCGAGGATTTGGTCATGACCTATGTGCAGCAACCTGCGGGCAGCTTCCCGGACGGATTTGAGATTTCCGGCAAAGTCGACGGGAGTTATTCTCGTGTAGACTTTGATCTCATACTGGCCAAAGCCTGAGCCAACCGGCCCAATCCCAAGGATCAGGCCACTTTCATCTGCCTAAGGCGCCTTAGCTTACGCTTCCAAACTGTGCCGTTAGAAACTCCCCGGTCTGGCGATAGTGTGACATCAAACGATCGACAGCGAGATCCGCGTTGCGTTCAATTGTAGCCGCCAAAATATCGGCGTGCTCATTGCTGACATCGCGCTTTTTGTACCCAGACGCGCGCCCCGCCAAATAGCGATATCGCACATTTAGGTCATACAACTGATTGCAAAACTTCAACAAAATTGGGGAGTCGCAGGCTGATAGCAACGCCATATGGAACGCCTTGTGCCGTTCTTCAAAGGCCTCCACGTCCTCCCGATCTTGCCTCACCATACGGTGGTGGGACAAAACAAGGTTCTCCTCCCACGCCTGATCACCGGCATCAATGCTTCGGCGTAGAGCCATATCCTCCAAGTGACAGCGCAGCATGAGGATTTCTTCAAAGTTGCTACGACTGGCTGAGGCTGTACGAAACCCGCGCTGATCCAATCGCTCGACCAGTTGATCGCTCACCAACAGACTTAACGCCTCACGCACAGGCGACGCCCCTGTGTCTAGTGTTTTGCGCAATGTATCGATTTTGAGTTTCTCACCGGGAGCCAACTCCCCCACAACAATCATACGGCGCAAGGCTGCATAGGCCTGCTGCGTCGCAGAGCCGCTTTCTCCCGAAGACTTGGCCGGGGGCACTTCTAAAGAATGAAACATGTCCTAAAAATATCGAAATTGATGAATTCCACAAGAAAAAATCGTCAATTATAGATGCCCGCCACGCACCTTATCAGGGCCCATTTTTAGATAAAGGAACGACTGATCTAGGGTCAGGACTCATAGCCAGTAAATAACGAGAGCTGCGAGGGCGATGGCGGACAGGAAGACCTTCGGGCATCTGTCGTATCGAGTTGCGACCCGCTGCCAATCCTTCAACCTGCCGAACA
>Ga0189275_100296_pt1 | contig 33657 bp, 33 predicted proteins | sample N19A6minimetaG_FD_130329 | JGI IMG/M metagenome (GOLD analysis project Ga0189275, IMG submission 130329) | Marine microbial communities from the Costa Rica Dome - N19 A6 mini metaG | ecosystem: Environmental > Aquatic > Marine > Oceanic > Photic zone | place: Costa Rica: the Eastern Pacific...
GCGTTAACAGTGGATAACTTCTCTGAAGTTACCCACAATTAACACCCTTAATAGTAGTAATAGTCAACATCAAAAACCGATTTTGTCTATTTTAGAATTGTCCAAAAAGAGGGAAGCCTTCAGTGTTAACGCTATTTGGTGGTTGACAACTAACGATAGACCTGCCTATCCAATTTCAATAAATAACACAACTGTTTTCAGTATTCCTTGGTTGACAGGAAACCTAATAATCACAATTGCATACCTCTTTGTTTTTAGACGCAATTTATATGATACTCACGAAACTAGCTTCCTAAACATTGGAAGATTTTTAGCTAATACTATCCGATTCAAATTAATCGAGAACTTTGAATACACAATTTACAGAGCAAAGCTTGAAGTCGTTGAAATGTCAAGACTAAATGTGAATTTTGAGAGCCTCAAATCCATACTTGTTGACATTGAAGACAAAAGTTTTTACACGAACAAAGGTGTTTCAATAAAAGCAATAATCAGGGGAAGCATAAGTCAAGTTAAAGCTTTGAGAAAAGCCTTTAGACTAATTGAAAGTGGCGGCTCAACAATAACTATGCAACTTGCAAGAACTTTGTTTATACCTTCAAACCAAAATAAGTATTTGAGAAAGATTTTTGAAATTTGGATTGCGTTGTGGCTTCAAAGAAAATTTACGAAACAAGAAATTTTAAATTTATACATAGTATCTGTTAGATATGACTATGGAGTAATGGGACTTTCCAAAGCAATTAAACATTTTTACGGGAATCTTAAACAAAAGACATTAACTGCAGAAGAAAGCTTTGTTTTAGTTGAGCGACTATCAAATGTAACAGGAACTTATAGACCAGAACGGGTTGATTATTTAATAGCAAAATCCACAGTGAAATTAGACAATGACAAAATCCATAAAATTTATCAGACATTAAAAGGACAAGGCAAAATAAAGAAATGATTATCGCCGACAGCCGTTTGGCTCAATGGCGGGGGTAGTGGTTACTTGAACATTCTACTTCGCATCAATCCCGTAAGCTTTCGGGATGGTAAATTGAAAATTTTGTGCCTCGAAATCCGTCACTGCGCCAAGTGTCGAGCCGTAGGCGGTAATTTGAACAAATCACAAAAGGTTTCCATATAATTCAACCCTTTATTATCTTTGTTCTCTATCATGATTTAAAAAACTGAATGGATAAATATTTTGACGTCATTTTTCTTGAACAAGCTATCGAATTTTTAGAAAAGTTGGATTTGAAAACAAGACAAAAAATATATTACAACCTTGACAAGGCCAAACTTGGACTCGACCCGAAACTGTTCTAAAAACTGACGGATGAAATTTGGGAGTTCAGGACAAAATATAGCGGACTGCAATATCGACTTTTCGCATTTTGGGACAAAACTGACAAATCTGAAACACTTGTCATTTCAACGCATGGAATTGTGAAAAAAGTTGATAAAGTTCCGAAAGCTGATATCGAAAAAGCGGAAAGGATTAGAAAAGAATACCTTGCCTACCGGCAGGCAGGCTTTGAACAATAAAATTATGGAAACAAAGAATAAAAAAATGAAAATGATGACCCTTGACCAGCTCAAAGACAGAGATATAGGGGAAATCGGAACTCCAGAAAGGGATAAATACGAATTTGACCTGCGAATGGAATTACTTGGAGAAATGATAAAATCCGTGCGGAAAAAAAGGAATTTGACCCAAAAACAACTTGGAGAACTTATAGGTGTCCAAAAATCCCAGATTTCAAAATTAGAACGGAGTACAAAAAATGTTACCATCGAAACGATTTTGAAAGTCTTTAAAGCATTAAAAGCTAACGTTAAGTTCAGTGTAGAAATGAACGAATTAGAATTTAATGTAGCGTGAAAATAAAGATACTACTGGCAACAGCACCTAAGAAAACATGGTACGGTCAGTGATATCCGATAGGTTTGTTCCACGAACTTATTTTGTCCTTGGTGGCAAGAAAATCGCTCCGAAATGCCCCACGTTTCTTAGCTGAGAAACGTTATTATTCCCCTAATTCAATCCTTTATTTCTTTAACTCCGGTCCCGTCACTCACAGTGACGGGGAGTTCAATTCCATTCAAAAACCTTATTTAAAAGCCGGAATTCCAGTAATCTCATTGCCTAAAATGAGCAAATGGATATCATGGGTGCCTTCATAGGTAATTACAGATTCTAGATTCATCATGTGTCTCATGATAGGGTATTCACCGGTGATTCCCATTCCTCCATGAATTTGTCTGGCTTCACGGGCTATATGAAGCGCCATATCCACATTGTTGCGCTTGGCCATGGAGATATGCACGGTCTTGGCTTTGCCTTCATTCATCATTTTTCCCACTTTCCAGGCTAATAATTGAGCTTTGGTGATCTCAGTTAGCATTTCTGTCAATTTCTTCTGAACCAACTGGAAGCTTGCGATAGGCTTATCGAATTGGATACGCTCGGCAGCATATTTTCTAGCAGACTTATAGCAGTCCATGGCAGCTCCTATAGCGCCCCAGGCGATTCCGAAGCGGGCCGAATCCAAGCACATCAAAGGGGCTCTTAATCCTGATTTACCTTTGCATATCATACCGAATAAACCTTCAGCGAAAATAAACTCGGACAATGCTGTTTCTATATTTGGAAACTTCAATTATCTTTGTGACGTTAAACAAGACAATATTGAATGAGATTTTTTGAGACAAAATTTTTAGAAGAAGCTGACAAGTTCATTTCAAAACTAGATCCAAAGACAATTAAGAAAATCTTTTACAATATTGACCTTGCAGAACAGACGAATGACCCAAAACTTTTTAAGAAACTTCAAAATGATATTTGGGAGTTTCGGACAAAGTTCGCGGGACTTCAAATAAGACTTCTCGCTTTTTGGGACAAGACGGATAACAAAGAAACTTTGGTAATAGCAACCCACGGATTTATAAAGAAAGTTGACAAAGTTTCGGCAAACGAAATTAGCCGGGCGGTAAGACTGAGAGATAAATATTTTAGTAACAAACAAAAAAAGTAATCATATGGCAACCAAGGAATTGAAGACATACTCACTTGCCGAGATGAAAGACAAGTATATCGGCAAAGTAGGAACGGCCGAACGAGACGAATACGAATACGAACTTCGTATGGACGTTTTGGGAAAAATGATTAAGGCAGCAAGGCAAGAAAGAAATTTGACACAAGAAGAACTTGGTCGGCTTGTGGGGGTTCAAAAATCTCAAATTTCAAAGCTTGAAAGTAGTGCAAATAGTGCGACCATTGACACCATTATTAGGGTGTTCAGAGCATTGAAAGCAGAAATCAACTTTAACGTAAAAATAGAAGACAATTTTGTTAAACTCGCTTGACAGAAAAAGCCCTACCAGGAGTATCTTTCATTAATGACCCAAAAACGATGGAAAGCTTTTATTCTATCGTCTATTCACCAATCTCCGCCATTTCTCAAGAGCGGATTATGATGTAAAGCCATTCGTGGAAAAAAATTAAAGCGATTCCGATAAAGGTTGGGGGAGAGCCTTCACTCCGCTTTGTTAATTATGTTGTAATTTCCCCTCCTTAGAGGAGAATGTTAAACGAGTACTAAGCGTAGATTGAATCTACACTTTTCTATCTTAGAGAATTTACAATTCTATTAAAATCCCATTTTCAAAAGCCCCAAAAACCCCATCCTGAATTTCAGGACGGGGCTTAAGACCTACATCAAAAACCTTATTTAAAAGCCGGAATCCCGGTTATCTCATTTCCTAAAATCAGCAAGTGAATATCATGGGTTCCCTCATAGGTGATCACAGATTCAAGGTTCATCATATGTCTCATGATTGGGTATTCACCGGTGATTCCCATACCTCCATGAATTTGTCGGGCTTCACGGGCGATATGTAGCGCCATATCTACGTTGTTGCGCTTGGCCATGGAGATGTGGACAGTCTTGGCTTTGCCTTCATTCATCATTTTTCCCACTTTCCAGGCCAGTAATTGGGCTTTGGTGATCTCAGTTAGCATTTCAGCCAATTTCTTCTGAACTAACTGGAAGCTTGCAATAGGCTTATCGAATTGGATACGCTCGGCAGCGTATTTTCTTGCAGACTCATAGCAGTCCATGGCAGCTCCGATTGCTCCCCAGGCGATGCCAAAACGGGCAGAATCCAAACACATCAAAGGAGCTCCCAAACCAGATTTATTTGGAAGAAGATTATCCTTTGGTACTTTGATATTATCAAAAACCAACTCACCGGTACAGGAAGCCCTTAAGGACCATTTGTTATGTGTCTCTGGTGTAGAAAACCCTTCCATGCCTCTTTCTACAATCAATCCATGAATTCGGCCTTCCTCATTTTTAGCCCAGACCACAGCAATATCCGCTTTCGGAGAATTGGAAATCCACATTTTTGCACCATTGAGCAAGTAGTGGTCTCCCATATCTTTGAAATTGGTTGTCATACCAGATGGGTTAGAGCCATGGTCTGGTTCTGTCAAACCGAAGCAGCCTAACATTTCTCCTGATGCCAGTTTAGGAAGGTACTTTTTGCGCTGTTCCTCTGAACCAAACTTGTAAATCGGATACATCACCAAAGAACCCTGAACTGAGGCTGTGGATCGCATCCCAGAATCGCCACGCTCAATTTCTTGCATGATCAAACCATAGGCGATATAATCCAGTCCGCCGCCTCCGTATTCCTCTGGAATCTGAGGACCAAAAGCTCCCACATCACCAAACTTCTTCACTATTTCATAAGGAAAATGAGCCTTTTGAGCCCAGTCCTCTATGTATGGAGAAATTTCTTTTTTCACGAAATCTCGAATGGAACCTCTAATCAATTTATGCTCCTCAGTGAGCAAATCGTCCATATCGAGAAAATCTACCCCCTCAAACGTATCCTGCTTCTGTGACTTATGGATTTCTACTGCCTCCATGGTATTTTGGTTTATTAAAATGAATCTCTGATTTTTGTCGGGAAGAATAAGTGTTCCCGCCTTTCGAAGTAAATAGATAAGCACCTAAAAAACTATCATTTTTCCCAAAAAATCCCCATGCACGAATCTGAATTTGACCCGAAGATATTAGACAAAATCAAGCAGCTGGAAGAGAAGTTCAAAGCCTCCGGTCAGGATATGCTTTCCTATCTCGAAGGTCTGCTATATGCTGATTATTTGACCTATTGGGAATACATCAATTTAGATGTGCTCTTGTCCTTACAGCAACCCAAAACCAGCTTTAAGGATGAGAAAATTTTTATCATTTATCATCAGATTACAGAGCTCTACTTCAAGCTGATCATCTCTGAAATGGAGCAAATTGCTGATGAAAAAGAATTGACTGAGGAATTCTTTCAATCCAGATTGGAAAGGATACTGATGTATTTTGATCATTTGATCAGCTCTTTTGCCATGATGTGGAAAGGGATGGAAAAGGAGCAGTTTTTGAAGTTTAGAATGTCTCTTTTGCCTTCTTCCGGTTTTCAAAGTGCCCAGTATAGAGAGATTGAATTGATGGCTACGGATGCTTTTCAATTGGTCACTTTATCCAAAAGATCTCAATTTGATTATCATTCTCCTGCTGATGATTTATTTGAACACCTGTATTGGCAGCAAGGAGCCATAGAATTGGCCAGTGGGAAAAAGACCTTGACGCTCAAAAACTTCGAACTGAAATACGGGAAGAAATTAAAAGAACTCATTGAAGGCTATAGAAGGAAAAACTTATGGCATAAGTATATGGAGATTGATCATCCTTCTGATGAGTTGACGGATTTAATGAAAAAGTTTGATTTAAAAGCGAATGTATTTTGGCCATTGGCTCATTATAAATCAGCTGTAAGGTATTTACAAAAAGACCCGGTGGATATTGCTGCTACTGGCGGAACCAACTGGCAAAAATACCTTCCTCCACGCTTTCAGAAGGTGATATTTTATCCTGAGTTGTGGACAGAAAAGGAAATGGAAGAGTGGGGGAAAGGCTGGGTTGTAAAGGAGATTTTTGGAGAGGAAAAGGAGGGGTGAGGATGGCCTATGATTATCTAAGATGATGCTTTTTTAATTTTGTTCTTTGCTTTTAAGGCCTGATGTCCGATGTCTGTTCCACGGACAGGTGACGGATGTAGGCATAAACTGATCATTTTTGCAGAAATTCAGCCATTCATTTCGCTATTGTTAAGGTAGCGGATTTACAAGACTCTTGATAAAGAAAAGGTGCTTTTCTTCTTTTCTGACTTTCCAAAAGCAACATTGCGAAAAAGAGTACCACAGGCGCGATTTATTAAAGCCTCTTCCTAATTCCCACTTCTTTCTTCCCACTACTCTTTACGAATTGAAGGTACTGCTTCTGGAGAAGCAGCACAACTAGACTGCAAATTTGTTTTATCGGATTACAAATCCTAGGTTAGGAGTTCGGAATTATATCCCGATGGTTATTGGAAACCGAACAGTTTGAATATTGGGCCCCGAACAGCGAGATATTTTAAGTAATGACTTTAGCACTTTTTGTCAAGGTTATTTTTAAAGAAATTATAGTTTTTTTGAAAAAAAACTCCTAATTGTTTGTTTGTTTGTTTGTTTGTTTGTTTGTTTGTATAATTGATTAGTTGATTGATTTTCAAACACTTAAACTACTCAATTATGAAAAAGTTAGATTTCTTAACAAGTTTAGCAGTAGTGCTAATGTTTGTGGCATTTTCGTTATTCTCTTTGCCAAAGTCTAGTGACGCTCAGGGAGGAAGTAAGCAATGGATCAGTACTACCTGTCAAGTTGAGGGTGGAGGTTCTTGGCCTTGTAATGATTGTACTTTTGGTGAAAATACCTGTAATGACAATACCTGTTTGCAGTGTAGAAACCCAGGTATGGGTGAATAGCTCTGATTCACATTTAAAAATTGCTCAAGCCTATTCCGATGGCTTGAGCCTAATTTATTTTATCTTATGATTAGTAAAATTTTAAAAATTTTAATTGTTTTTTCTATAGCCTCATGTGTTAGTAAAAGTGATAAAGATTACATCGAAAATCCTACAATCATCGATTTTAACAATGTTGAGAAAACAGATGAACTGATATCAATTAGAGCATTGTTGAAGAATATTGAGTATCTAAAGTTAAATACCCCTGATACTGTTCAAATAACAATCGCTCAAAAAATTTTGGAATTTCAAGATAAAATTTTAATTCATGATAAGAAGAAAAAGGTGGTTTTTGCTTTTGATCAATCAGGGAATTATTTAGGGATGGTAGGAAACAAAGGTCAAGGTCCTGGCGAATTTATAGAGGTTACAGATGTTGCAGTGAGTGATGATTTAATTTTTATCTATTCAAGAGGAGATTTTAAGGTTTTTATTTTTGACGATACTTTAAGTTTTTTAAAAGATTTCACAACCAAAAAATGGGGGACACAAATAAGTATTCTTTCTTCTGGTAATTTGGCACTATATTCATTTTTAATTGAAGGTGATGATGAATATAACATAGATATTTATGATTTAGAAGGAAATCTCTTAGGAAAAAGAATGTTTGTCGATAGAAGTGGGGACTATCAGGCAATGGATTTTTCAGGTTTCCTTGATAATAATTATTTTTCATACCCTTTATCATCAAAAATATATAGGATATCAGAAGATCATTCCAAAGACTCGTTAGTATTCGAAGTATTATTTCCAAATCAGTTTCCTGAAAAGGATTTTGTAAATTATACACAATATCTTAGAAATTCCAGAGATCAAACCGATAGTAATATATTGACAAAATATCAGATAGTTTCAAATCAGGAATTTATATGTTACTATGGATTTCGGGAAGGTGAATTAAATGGATATACCTTAGGTGTAAGGTTATCTAGTGGTCAAACCTTTGGCCATTTAAATCTAATTCATGGATCTTTAGACAAAGAAGAAATGGATGTTTATGTGAAATTATTTTTTATAGGACCTTACAATATCCCTCATTTTTCAAATGTAAGTAAGACTTACTTAATTGCATCTAATATTGAATCCATTGGGTTTTATTATAATGATATTCAGGAATCATTGACAGACCTTAGAGTTTCTGATCCAGAATTATATAATGTATTATTAGGTAGCGATCCAGAGGAAACGATTCTAATGAGATTTAAATTAAAAGAGCGGTTATGAAAAATTTTTTTGTTTATTCATTACTATTTATTTCTATTTTGCTATTGTCTTATGCGATTTATAATCGTTTTTTTAAAGAAAAAACGTATGATCCGCTTGAAGGGGTTGAACTTACAACAGTTTCAATTTCTAAACGAAATATTAACCTTGGCGAAGTAGGAAAAAGAGAGGATGCTGTTGGAGAATTTATTGTAAAAAATACGGGTAGTAATGACTTGGTTATTACAAATGTTGAGGTTTCCTGCACCTGTAGTGCAGCGGTATTATTGGATAATAAAATTGCTCCAAATGATTCTGTTTTCATTAAAGTTCGCTATGCTAAGAAACTCCCGAGTTACTTTTATTCAGATGTTTTGGTGCATGGGAATTTTCCAGGGTCACCTCAAATTTTAAGTTTTGAGGGAATTTACAATGGTAATGATATTGAGATTCCAAATTAAATTATCCTTCATTTGTTGTAGTTTTACAAAACAAACCGCTTCGAATTATTAAAACAAAAATCCTCCACCGCTTTCTCTACATCTTCACGGGATTTGAAATGGGCGAGGTGTTTTTGTCCGATCTTCTTGCGTGCCTGCTCGATTTCGAAAGTCAAATTGTTGTTGAATAAACCAAACTCCAAAGCAGTAGGGTAGTAGTCTACCGGATCGATCAAGCCTTCAAAGTCCGTCCCGATGGTCAGGCATTTCCAGACCAGTGGTTTTTCTTCATCGTTTAAATTTGGATTGGCATAGGCACTTTTGATGATGGTTTCGATATTTTGCCAAATGAGCTGAATGCCGTTTCGTTTGGGATTGGTTTTCAGATCATGCTTGGTAATTCCCAGAATCCGCTGATCGAAGGAAATCCCAAACATCCCTCTGGTTCGGACAATCCATTCGATATCCTTATTACACATGTTGATGTTCCAGGCATTGAATTTCCAGCTTTCATCTGTGTAATCGTCCACCTCGCAGTTTTCCAATTCGATATGCCTATCCAGGGTAGAAATCTCATACTATGCCAAATTCCATTTTTTCTCCATGGTGGGAGAGCGATTATCCATATTAAGAAATTGATAATTTCTATTTTGGATAATTTTTATCCAGATTATTTTGGTCATTTTTAAGCTTTTCAATCAAAATATAGATCCATGTTTAATAGACGAGATTTCATCAAAGGACTTGGCTTAAGTTCTTTGGGTTGGTTAGGCTTTCAGTCCTCCTCCTTGGCAAAGGAAGTTTTAGATGCTCCTTATTCTGATGAATTGCGATTATTTAATCCGATTAGGATTAAAGGAAAGATTACATCCAATGGAAAAGGCATTCCCAATGTGGGAGTTTCTGATGGTAGGGTTATTTCAAAATCAAATTCGAATGGAGAGTTTGAATTGGTTTCCGGATCTGATAAGGAATTTGTTTTTGTGATACTTCCATCCGGATATACCATAGAAAAGCAGGCAAATGGCTCAGCCAGTTTTTTCAAGAAAATTGATACTAGATATGCTGAGCAGAATTTTAGCTTTGAATTAAAGCCTCTTCGTAATTCCGATGGTAATCATCACTTTTTGTTATTGTCTGATACCCAGATTCAGAATGAGTATGAAGCCAACCAGTTACTGACTGTGTCAATTCCTGATGTGCAAAAAACCATTCAAAATATAAATGACCCAAATATATTTGCAATAGGTTGCGGGGATTTGGTTTACGATAGACTTGAACTGTTCAAAGAATACAACCAAGGAATAGCCGCTACAGGAATTCCATTTTTTCAAGTAATAGGAAATCATGATATGGATTTCAAAGTTCGTTCAGATGAGGGTACGGCAAAGACTTTCAAAGGTCATTTTGGACCTACCTATTATTCTTGGAACAGGGGGGAGGTCCATTATATCGTATTGGATGACGTCTTTTATCTGGGAACTGGATCAAAATACATTGGATATATTCCTGAGGAACAATTGGCTTGGTTAGAGCAAGATTTAGCTTTGGTTGAGAAAGGGAAAACGGTAGTAATTTCTTTACACATTCCCACTTTTACAGGAAATGTAAAGCGTTATCCTGAGAGGGATGTTTTGGGCGGAACTGTCAGCAATAGAGAACATCTTTATCGTATGCTGGAGGGGTATCAGGCCCATATTTTATCAGGACATACTCACTTCAATGATAATATGATTATGGGGCATGTGTATGAGCATTGTCATGGTACAGTTTGTGGAGCTTGGTGGTCCGGACCCATTTGTTACGATGGTACCCCAAATGGCTATGCTATATATGAAGCTAGAGGAAGTGAATTAAAGTGGACTTACAAGGGCACAGGTTTAGGATTAGATGAGCAGTTTAGAGTTTATGGAAAAGGCTATCATCCAGATTTTCCTGAATATCACACCGTGAATTGCTGGAATTATGATCCAAACTGGGAGATTTCATGGTATGAAAATGGAATCAAAGTTGGTGCTCCCCAGAAAATTATGGCTGTGGATCCTTGGAGCATAGAATTACATGCTGGTCCTAATTTGCCTGCCAGAAGAGAGTGGGTAGAGCCTCAGTTGAATGACCATATGTTTTTCTTTAAGCCTAATTCTATCGATAATTTGGTAGTTGAGGCAAAGGATAGATTTGGAAATGTATATTCTAAAAAAATATGATCTCTCACTAAAGCAAAAAAGCCTCATTTATGTTAAAATGAGGCTTTTTTTTAGAACCCTGAAGCTGCATCATCTCCTCTAGGATCTGCACCGCCTTCTAATTTCCCATTAGGTAGCTTTAAAATAGCATCTACCTTTCCGATAATTGGATTATTATTTTCCAAGATGATATAGCCTTTTGATTTTAAGTTTGAGATCAAGGTGGTATCAAAAGAATTTGGCTCAAAACTTACCAAATCGGGGAGCCATTGATGATGAAATCTCGGTGATTCCACGGCTTCCTGCATACTCATTTCAAACTCATAGACATTCAAAATTGTCTGAACCACAGATGTTATAATAGTTGATCCTCCTGGAGTCCCTACCACCATCCATAATTCACCCGCCTTTTCTACAATGGTTGGAGTCATGGAGCTCAGCATGCGTTTTCCCGGAGCAATGCTATTGGCTTCTGCACCGATCAACCCAAACATATTGGGCTCTCCAGCTTTGGAGCTGAAATCATCCATTTCATTGTTCATAAAGAAACCCAACTCATCGATATACACCTTGCTTCCATAAGCTCCATTCAAGGTTGTCGTTACGGAGATAGCATTGCCTTCTTGGTCTACAATGGAATAATGGGTCGTCTCCATGCTCTCGGCAAAGGCTATTTTTCCTTCAGAAATATCCTCTGATTTAGTTGCCTGATCCAAAGAGAAATCTTCCATTCTTGCTTGAAGATAGGAGTCATCTAATAGTTCATCCACGGGAATTTCCACAAAATCAGGATCGCCCAGGTAGTAGTTTCTATCCGCATAGGCTCTTCTTTCTGCTTCAACGAGTACTTGGATGTATTCTGGTGAATGATGTCTCATAGATTGGAGATCGAATGGTTCCACCATTTTAAAGATCTGCCCGATTGTAATTCCACCGGAACTCGGTGGCGCCATGGAAATAATCTTTAGATCTTTATAATTGAAAATAATAGGGTCTCTCCATGCTGCCTCATAGGAAGCCAAATCTTCCTCGGTAATAATTCCTCCCAAATTCTGCATGTGTTTGACAAGAATTTGAGCTGTTTCGCCTTTGTAGAATTCATCCTTTCCATTCAAGGCTATTCTCTTCAAGGTCTGTGCTAAAACCGGGATTTTTAAAGTGTCTCCTGCATTGATTTCCTGTGCAAAGAAAGTTTCAGGCCCATTGACTTCGATGAAGGTATCTCTCAATCTATCAAAGCGTTCTGCTTGTCTTTGGGTTACCACGAATCCTTTTTCAGCGAGTTCAATTACAGGCTGAAGAACCTCAGCAGGGCTTAATTTCCCATATTTCTCTTGAGCTGTGAATATGCCCGAAATCGTTCCGGGAACTCCTGAAGCCAAGGCCCCTTGCGTACTTAAGCCAGGAATTATATTTCCTTCTTCGTCCAAATACATGTCCCTGTCGGCAGCTAGGGGAGCTTTTTCTCTATAATCGATGGATCCAGTGCTTCCGTCAGCCATTCTAAATACTGCAAATCCTCCTCCTCCTAGGTTGCCTGCAAAAGGGTAGGTCACAGCCAGCGCCATTTCAGTTGCCATCATCGCATCAAATGCATTTCCCCCCTTTTGAAGGATTGCAATTCCAATATCTGAGGCCTCTTTTCTTGCTGATACGATCATGGCTTGATCAGCTATCAAACCTTGTATTTTTTCAGCCTCAGGTTGTTTCTCGGAACAAGAAAACAACAAAAAAGCTATTGCATAAACTTGCAATAGCTTGATCGATTTAAAACTCTTAATCATTGAGTAGGGTGTTATTGAATAATTTAAGAATTCTCTTGTATTCGTCTGTCCAGGAGCTAGGCTCCACAAATCCATGATCCTCGACAGGGTAAATAGCCATTTCCCAATTGTCTTTTCCTAATTCTATGAGTCTCTGGGATAATCTAACTACATCTTGGAAGTGAACATTCACATCTACCATTCCATGAGCCATCAAAAGGTTCCCTTTCAAACCTTCAGCAAAATAGATAGGAGAGGATCTTCTATAAGCTATTGGATCTTCTTCAGGAGTATTGAGAATATTGGAAGTATATCCGTGATTGTAATGTGCCCAATCGGTTACTGAGCGAAGGGCAGCTCCGGATTTAAATACCTCTGGAGCCGTAAATAGTGCCATGAGCGTGATAAAACCTCCATAGCTTCCTCCGTAAATTCCAATCCTATCAGCATCTACCCCATACTTTTCTACCAAATGCTTGGCGCCGTCAACTTGGTCGGACAAGTCCTTTCCTCCCATATGTCTATAAATGCCCGTTCTCCAATCTCTTCCATATCCAGAAGAAGCTCTATAGTCTATGTCCAAAACGGTGTAACCCAAATCTGTCAATAGATTATGGAACATATATTCCCTGAAATAACTGCTCCACCATTTGTGTACATTTTGAAGATATCCAGCTCCATGTACAAAGATGACAGCAGCTCCATTTTTCTTTGAGGCTTCTGGTTGGTAAATTCTCGCAGGTACCATGGCTCCATCTTCAGCCTGGAATCTAATAATTTCCGGGTCTCTCCAGTTATAAGCTTTGAATTCCTCACTCTGCCCGTTGGTAATTTGAACAGGTTTGGCTCCGGGTTTTAAGTCCTGTATGTAAAGCTCCTCGGGTCGGTTGCTATAAGAATGAATAATTGCCATTTTACTCTGATCCGGAGATAGACTTACCTCATTATTTCCAGTCATGGAAGTGAGTTGAACCTTTTTTCCTCCCATCAGAGGCATTTGGTAAAAATGTCTTTCTCCAGGATCTACCTCTGAACTAGTAAAGAACCAGCTTTTTTTATCTCTGGAAATGAATGGATCAAATACCTCGTAAGCACCTGAAGTCAAAGTCTTTTTATTTCCATTTTCTACATTTAAGAGATATAGGTGAGAATATCCGCTTTCTTCAGATTGAAAATAAATATGCTTGCTATCTGGGAGCCAACCTAAGGTTCCTCCTGAAAAAGTCCAGCCAATTCCAGGTCCTGCAATCCAAGCCTCATCTCTTTGCCTGTCCAAATTTTTTAATTCACCTGTTTGAAGGTTTACCTCAGCAATCCATCTATCCTTATTGTCAAAAGATCGGGCTTGAACGATTGCTCTTTTTCCGTCAGGAGAAAATATGGGCCCAAAAAGAGATAATTTTCTATTTGTGCTGTCCCACTTTTTGTCTGGGTAGTCTTTGGTGTAATCAGGAAGGTCCTGAAGACCAGGAAGCTTAGAATAATCTATGAAATAAACGCTGTCTCTTTTCAGATCATAAATTCCGATTTCCGACGTGGTAGGATCGGTACCTACTTTTGGTCTTGCATTTAGGTCTTCTGTATAACCTGAGGCAGCGACATAGTCAGGTACCTTCGTGTTTTTGTTGCTGGATGAATTATAATAGGTGAAGCTTGCAAAGTTGCCATCAGGTGAAAGTTGGAGGTTAGCCGGACTTTTTCCCTCGGTGTAATAGACAAATTTTTCCTCCGCCTGTTCTCTGGTAGCCTCTCTGTAGGCTGCACGTTTTTTCTCCGCCTCCTGCCTTTCTTTGACCACTTGAAGAAGTTCTAAATTTTCAGTTTCCACAAATCCTTTAACCTGCTCTGCTTGGGCAGCATTAGATTTTTTGGAAGGTTTAGAACCGGAGGATATTTGAGTAACCTTTTTAACAACTCCGGTACTGAGATTAAGCGTGAAAATATTTTGATCAGAGACAAATGAGATCAAATTTTCATCCGCCAAGAAAGTTGGGTTTGAAACTCTTGAGTGCCAATTTAACAGAACCTTTTTTTGGCCTGTTTTCATATTTTCCAAAGATATCTGGTCTGATGCACTCAAATAAACTCTCTGAGAATAATCAGTATTCCAATTGGCCTGATCTCTCCTCATAGCACTCTCTTCTTTCCAGTTCACTTTCTGGATTTGTTTCGGAGAGCTTACTTGAATCTTGTAAGTGGAATCAGCAGGATTTTTTTCTGGATTGTATTGAAAATAAATAATTTGACTATCATCACTCCATCTTGCTCTACTTGGGAAAGTACCCATCCATTGAGGATCCCGCATGATGTATTCCACGCTTAATTGAGATTGGGCAAAAAGGGGAGAGGATAGGCATATAAATGCCAGGATAAGTAGACAATTACGAACCATGCTTGTTAAATATTAATCAAGAGTTTTGACGAATTTTTTCAATTCATCCTCAATGGTTAAAAGGTGATTTTGAAGTTTTGCATTCAGAGGAAGTGAGTTGGGTATATCCGCCTCAATTTCTTCCAGCAATTTCCTAGTCTTGATAGCTCCAATATAGCTCATGCTAGGCTTTGCTTTATGACATCTTTTTTTGATGATTTCAAATTCCTTTTTTTCGTAAAAATCCCCTAACTCCTTAAGGTCATGGACGTTGGTTTCCAGAATAATTTGGATCATATCCCTGATCATATCCGGATCATCATCTCCAAAATATTGGTAGATGCTTTGTTCACTGATTAGCTGATACATGAGCGATTTGACTAGTCAAAATAAAAATGATTGTTTGGTACCTATCCTTAAAATTAAAAACATTTTTCAATATCAGGGATTTCTTAATCAAAGATTCCATAAATCAGTTATAAAGATGTGTGTTTACTGGTTAAACATTAATTTTGAACCAGAATAAGGAAGTACTGTTATGAAAAAGAACAAGAAAGTCTTTTTGATAGTCTTTGTGATATTCATGCTAATCATGCTTTGGATTGGTTATGATATTTCTCAGAGAACTACTTTCCCTGGCTCAAAAGGGAATCTAAAAGAACGTATTACAACAGGAGAAGAATAAAAAGTCAATGACTGGAAAGAAGATAGATGTAGATAAGTTGGATCTGGAACGCATGAAGGATAAGACGACCGAGGAACCCGGAACTCTTCCCTATGCTCATCACTCGGGCAGTGCTCTGATCAAACCTGAAGATAAGGGTAAAATTACCGGCAGAGCCGTGGCTGCTATGCAAAGCCAAACGGATATGCAGATGGCTCAAATCTATGAGCAGATGCAGCTTTTGGCCGATCAGGCAAAAAAGATTAAAGCCCGGGTAGAGGTTTCTGAACGGATTTATCAAGCATCCATTGCATTCGAACCTTTAATTAACCATACCTACTTTCTTTACCAGAAAGAGGATGGTTCTGATTTTTTGAGCATGATAGCCCCTGAAGAATGGGGGAGAAAGAAAGACTTTGCTGCTTTTGTGGCTGAAGTAAAATTACTGGCAGACCATACTTGGGAAGTTGTCAGAGAGAATATATAGTCATGCAACAAGTACTTTTAAGCAATCTCCTCTCCATCTTAAAAGAAGGAGAAGTAGATTTTGATGATCGTTTTCAATTGGAGTTCAATCCCTCATTTCTGGATTCTAAAGGACAAGCTTGGCTTCATGAAATCTATGATGACTTAGGTGGAAAAGGAAAGCATCCACTTTTGGAAAAGGCAAATTTTGATATGAAAATCAACAGGGTCTTATTCCTCTTTGATTCACCCATTCACTTTAACAGATATAGATTAATAAGCTTAAGATCAGATTTTTATAGTGAAATGTCTTTCCCTTTTTCGGAAGCCTACAAGAGACTTTGCAGAACTTATGAAAAGGAATGTCAGAAAGCCGGTTTGCAGGAAAGAATTTGGAATGGTCCACCTGTTGCGGGGACTTGGTTTGGACAGGCTTCCGAGCCGGGAGACTATTCCGGTGTAGGTGCTTCAGGCTGGAAATTAACAGCGTTCAATGATGCGCAAATCGACCTTCAGTCCAGAATTCATGGTTATAAGTTGATTCGCATAGCTCCTTACGAAACCATCATGACTGGAGGCAGCCTGAAGCGTTTGGATCAAATGCTGGTTAACCCAAATGAGGATCAGAGAAAAGTAATCTGTAACTGGTTTTTGAGGAAATTGGAGTAAAAGAGCTGTTTAAAAAATAGAGTTTTTTACATTGAGCATCCTGACAATTGTACGAGATCGAAATGTTGTCCAAAACAATAAAAATGTCCTTTGACTCCTTGCCAGCGTCAGACAGGCTCTACCAGTGATGGGTTGAATCTTATTCCTAAAATTCAATTATTTCGAAATTAGATTTTTTGTTATGGAAAGTTTGTTTTACCTAGATTAAGCGCTTGCTGCTTCAATTAAGCATTTTCTTTTTTCTCTTTGTTCTTTTGCCTTGAAGCAAAAGAACCAATCCCGACAGCCGTACGGGACAAGACAGGGCAAAAACGAAAGTTTTTGAGCCAGAAAGTGCGTAAGGAAGCTCCAGCCCTGTCTCGCCGCCAGGCAGGCGCACTAGACCGGACGCTGGCCCGCTGCTGCGTCAGCCCACCGCGCCCTCACTAATTATGTTTTTTCTAAAAGAAATGGAATTCAATTTCGAAAGGATAACACACGAATCCATTTTGGATTAACCTGTCATATCATTTTTTTGAATGCTTAGAATATTTAAGAATCAGGCTGATACTTGAGCAAGTAAGAAGAAAATATGGCTTAATATTAGCCCAAAGGATCAGAATTCCGAAGCTTCGGTCTTTGGTCTTCGGTCTTCCAATCGATAGAGCAAAGAGGAAATAGCAACTGGCATAACTACGGTTAATCAGATCAGATTATTTTTTAAGCAAACAATCCAAAGATTTCTCTATGAACCTTATCTACAATAAAAGAGAAATCCTCAGGCCTTTCTACAAAGTCCAGTTCATTGACATCAATAATCAATAACTTCCCTTCTTTATAATTCGATATCCAGTCTTCGTAATGGGAATTTAGATTTTTGAGATAATCAATCCTCATGGCCGTTTCATAGGATCTACCTCTTTTTTCTATTTGTCCAACTAATTTGGGGATATCAGCTTTGAGATAAATCAGCAAATCAGGAGCCTTTACATGAGAAATCATGCTATCAAAAAGACTTCGGTAATTGTAATAATCCCTTTCACTCAATAGCTTGCTTTTATACAAGTTGGCCGCAAAGATGTAAGCATCCTCGTAGATTGTTCTATCTTGGATAGTAGGGGTTTTACTTTCCTGAATAGTTTTAATTTGATTGAATCTAGAATTCAAAAAATAAACCTGAAGGTGGAAAGCCCACCTTTTCATGTCTTCATAAAAGTCAGGCAAGTAAGGATTATCATCTACCGCTTCAAATTCAGCTTTCCAACCATAATGCTTGGCTAACTTTTCTGTAAGCGTAGTTTTCCCGCTACCGATATTTCCGGATACTGCTAAGTGCATGATTTGCTAATGCTTATTTAATGAATCTTGGAGCTACTTTAATATCCTTGCTTCCCGGAGTATACTGATAAAAACCTTCACCGGTTTTTACTCCTTTGTAACCTGCCTCTACCATGTTTACTAACAAAGGACAAGGAGCATACTTAGGATTGCCAAAACCATCGTGCAATACCTTTAGAATAGATAAGCAAACATCCAGACCAATAAAGTCAGCCAATTGAAGAGGACCCATAGGGTGCGCCATGCCTAATTTCATGACCGTGTCGATCTCTTCCACACCCGCAACTCCTTCGAATAAAGTGATGATAGCCTCATTGATCATTGGCATCAATATTCTGTTGGCAACAAATCCTGGATAATCATTTACCTCAACTGGAACCTTCCCTAAATTTTTGGATAGGTCCATGATCTTTTCCGTAACCTCATCAGAAGTTGCATATCCTCTGATTACCTCTACAAGCTTCATGACAGGAACGGGGTTCATGAAGTGCATTCCAATCACCTGTTCAGGTCTTTGGGTAACCGCTGCAATTTTGGTGATAGAAATGGAGGAGGTATTGGTTGCCAGAATCGCACTTTTAGGTGCAAACTCATCCATTTGTCTGAAAATATCGAGCTTGATATTCATATTTTCAGTTGCCGCCTCAACGATCAAATCTGCATCTTTAACTCCTTCTTTGAGTTCGGTAAATTTCTTGATTCTCCCTAGAGCTTCAGTTTTTTGATCTTCAGATAGAAGGCCTTTGCTCACCTGTCTGTCCATGTTTTTGGAAATAGTAGCCAGAGCCTTGTCCAAAAATTCTTCTTTAATGTCTACTAAGGACACATGATATCCAGTTTGGGCAAAAACGTGTGCAATACCATTTCCCATGGTTCCAGATCCTATGACAGTGATATTTTTCATAATGAGGCGATTAAAATTTAAAAACAGTTCTATTTGGGTTTTTTTGACTTTGCCTTCAAGCAAAGGGATTCAAAACTACTTCCAACAGCTAGGAAATCCAATTTTTAAACATGCGTTTCCTGACTTTGTTTGTCACAAAATTTCAAAATCCTTTTAGATTAATAGCTACCTTTGAACTATGAAAGAACTTGGCTTAGTCAGCAAATTACCCATCAATAGATTTACAGATTTTGGAGCATACCTTCAGTTAGAGTCCGGTGAAGAGGTCTTGTTACCCCAAGGTTATTTGAAAGGGGAGGAGCGTGAAAATGATGAGCTTGAGGTTTTTGTATATACTGACAGTGAAGATAGACCAGTTGCTGTAACCACTCGGCCTATTGCACTTTTAGATGAATGGGGTGTCATGGAAGCTAAGGAAGTCACCTCATTTGGAGCTTTTATGGATTGGGGTTTGCCGAAAGATCTTTTGGTGCCTAATGCTGAGATGGGTAAAAACATGGAGCCTGGGAAAAAGTACTTGGTCAAGGTCTGTGTGGATTACAGAACCAATAGGCTGATAGGAAGTACCAAGCATAAAGATTTTATCTACCCTGCACCAAAGGACTATGAGCCGGGAATTCAGGTTGAGGGTTTGATATTCGATAAAACTGACCTTGGATATAAAGTCTTATTAGAAGACCGATACGAAGGCTTGGTCTATGCAAATGAAGTATTTCAACCTTTGGAAATAGGAGAGCAGCGAACGCTCTATGTGAAGAAAAGGAGAGATGATGGTAAAATTGATTTGCAATTGTTGCCTACTGGTCGAGAAAAATACGAGGAAGGTGCGGAACGAATTCTGAAAATATTGGAAGAAAAGAAGTTTCTTCCCCTTCATGATAAATCAGATCCTGAGGAAATAAAAAAAGTGCTTTCTATGAGTAAAAAGCACTTTAAGCAATGTATAGGGCAGTTGTATAAGGCCAGAGAAATAAAAATTCTGGAGGATGGGATTGCATTAGCTGATTAATCCAATTTCAAAATATCACTGGGAGTTCGGCAGAGAATCGCTTTATTTCTGAAAAGGGCAATCGGTGATTTGATCAAATAGGGATATTTGACCAAGATTTTGAGCCAGTCTTCATCATCCCAGTTTTTACCTGCGATGTATTTCTGGTAATCAGGATGGGCTCGATTGAGCAGGTCCTTGGCACGCAGTCCAAGTTTCAATAATATGCTATCCCATTGAGTTGCAGTGATTCTTTGTTTCACCACATCGATCTCGTTGACAAATTTTGCTAGAGATTTTGCGTAGGCTTTGGTTTGCTTATCAATTGGTTGACCTGCGCTGTGATAGAATAAAAGTTCTGATGGATGTGTTTTCATAGTCATTGGGGTTTAGTATCTTATTAAGATACAAAAAATACGTAATAAATTGAAAATAAGATAGATGTGACTGCATCAAAAGATTCATTGAATTTAGAATTATTTAACATTGAGAGTAAATCTGAATTCCCAACTCATAAAAAGCTGAAGGAAAGGCTGCGAAAAGTAAAGCCTAAAAAGCTAGATGAAGACTTTGAAAATCTACACGATAAAGTGTTCGAAGATCTGGATTGCCTCGAATGTGCAAATTGCTGTAAGACAACAAGTCCCATTTTTTTGCAAACAGACATAGATCGATTGGCCAAAGTTTTTCGCCAAAAAAGCAGTGAATTTATAGACGAATATCTTCACCGTGATGAAGAGGGAGATTATGTCTTGAACTCTTCGCCTTGTCCTTTTTTAAACTCGGATAATAAGTGTTTAGTCTATGAGGACAGACCTAAAGCCTGCAGGGAGTATCCTCACACGAATCGGAAGAATATTCACGGAATTTTGGGTTTAACTTTAAAAAATACGCTAGTTTGTCCTGCAGTTTTCAAAATTTTCCAGCAGATTGGCAAAGAATATAGGAAGTAAAGCAATTTTTTGGCTTTTTTGAGAATCAAACCTATGAAGAACAAAATGAATAATTCGGAGACACACTTTTTAGGAGTGGACGTGGGCGGGACCCACCTTAAAATCGGACTTGTAGACAAAAACGGAAACATCCTCGATTTTCAAAAAGAGGATACTACGCCATTCAGAGACCATGCCGAAGGTTTTGGTCAAGCATTTATCTCCGGGTTAGACAAGTATTTCAAAAAATATCCTCAGGTTGAGAAAGTAGGCATAGGACTACCTGGGTTGATCAGTAAGGATAGAACAACACCGCTGGAAATCCCTGCTATTCCAAGTCTGAATAATTTCAATCTGAAAAACGGATTGGAGAAAGCTTACCCTGATAAAGAGTTCTTCTTAGAAAATGATGCCGCTGCTGCAGCAATCGGGGAGTTTTATTACGGAAAAGACGATCCATCAGATAATTTCCTCTTCATTACTATGGGTACTGGAATTGGAAGTGCTATGGTTTTGGATGGTGAGGTTTTCAAAGGTTCTAGAGGTAATGCCCTTGAAATGGGTCACATGCTATCAAGCGGTAGTGCCAGATTGGAAACACTGATCGGTAGAAAGGGCATTTTATCCATTCTTGAGAGAATGATAGCTGCTTATCCTGAGAAGGCTGGAAGGTTGAAAGGGGCTGATTTGGGAACTCATTTATTGGTCGACACCGCTAAGGAAGGAAATGAAGTTTCCCTGATGGTTTTTCAGGAAGTAGGCATTATCCTAGGCGAAGCTATTGTTTCGACTGTTCGAATTTTGGACGTAACAGAGGTGTATTTTGGTGGTGGGATTTCTGCTGGATTGGAGTTTATGATGCCTTCTATGGAAAGAACCATCCGTCAATACTTGACTAATTACTATAATAAGGATTTGAGGTTGAAAAAAGCCACTCTAGAAAATAATGCCGGCACATTAGGTGCTGCCGCCTTGTGTTTTATGGGTTCAGGGTTGTAATAGTCACTTCAGAAACCTTAGATATTGCATTCATTCGAAAAAGAACCTTGAGAGGTTCTTTTTCTATTTCTACCCCTTCGCATGCATTGCTTGGCTCTAGAAAATAAAAGAAGAAGCTTTGGCTTTTATCAACCAATTCCACCCGATCCGGCCTACCAAAAGTTTTGATGATTTCTTGATTATTAGCTCCTAAAAAGCTGTTTTTGATTTTTTCCAATTCATCCAAATCTTGGATTCGAAGACCACTGCATCCATATCTGTCATTTTTCCAATTCTCAATATTGATGTTGCCGGTATCCAGAGGACCTGAACAAGCAGCAATAAATAGTAGAAATACGAAAATGAAAGAAATTGAATATTTCATTGGGCAATAATTAATTTGAAGCAAAGGTATAGCGCAATCTTAAATCAGGACTATGTTTTCTATAAAACTATTTGAATCAATTTCCAGTACTATTGAAAATTTCCGGATTTGTTTTTTGCCTTAATCAGCTTATGCTCACGGTTTTTTGAAATTAATGACAAATATTGTCATAGCATGAAACCCAGATTGGCACATTCTGTTTGAGCAAATCCTTTATATTAGCACATCTAATTACCCGTGAATTATGTACTACCGTTTTGGGAAAGCCTTTTACTACATCAGCATCATTTTCTTTCTCTTTTTTCTTCTTTACTTCTACTCAGCATTGACCGATCAGGTCACTTATCAGATGGATGGAGAAGGAGGAATTTCTACTATTGGAAAAGGAAACTTTTTCTATGGGATGATTGCGACATTTGTGGCTTTGAATGCTTTGGTGCTCGTTCCGCCAAAAATGTTGGAGACCAAATCGTATAGAAAACTCCACAAGCTTTTTCCGATAGGAGATAATTATAGAGATTATTTATTGACTTGGTTTTACTCCTTTGGAGGCATTATCAATCTGAGTCTTGCGACTATTGTATTTTACATCCATGCCACCAATAATCAGGAGGAGATCGCAGCAGATGAATTTGGCTTTTTCTTTTATTTGATTCCTGGGCTTTTGGTGCTTTGGATCATTGCACTCTTTTTGCTTTTCGTAGGAAAAGCCAAACAGCTACAAAAAAGAGATTAAGGATAAGACTATGGCAGAAACAGTTAAATATACCGAAGACAGTATTAAATCTCTGGATTGGAGAGAGCACATTCGCCTTAGGCCGGGGATGTATATTGGTAAACTCGGAGATGGAAGTGCCCAGGATGACGGGATTTATGTTTTGGTCAAAGAGGTTTTGGATAACTCCATCGATGAACACATGATGGGGTATGGACGAAGCATAGAAGTAAAAATATCTGAACACCGAGTTGAAATAAGGGATTATGGTCGTGGCATTCCTTTGGGGAAAGTGATAGACTGTGTTTCCAAAATCAATACCGGTGGAAAATACGATTCAGGAGCTTTTCAGAAATCAGTAGGACTAAATGGTGTCGGTACAAAAGCTGTAAATGCTTTGTCAGACTATTTTAAAGTTCAATCCTATCGTGATGGGGAAACCAAAATAGCTGAATTTGAGAAAGGGGTATTGAAGGAAGATAGACCGATTGAGAAATCTTCTGATAGAAATGGCACCAAGGTGATTTTTACCCCTGATGCCAGCATATTCAAGAATTACCACTTCATCCCTGAGTATCTTGAAAATCAAATCTGGAATTATGCTTACCTGAATGCAGGCTTGACCATTAATTTCAATGGTAAAAAGTTTTTCTCAGACAGAGGACTTTATGATTTGTTGTCCAATAAAGTTGATGAGGAAAGTGCTAGGTATCCCATCATCCATTTGAAAGGGAATGATATAGAAATAGCGATCACTCACTCCAATCAATATGGTGAGGAATATTATTCATTTGTCAATGGACAGTATACCACCCAAGGAGGAACTCACTTGGCAGCTTTTAGAGAGGCTATTGTTAAGACAGTTCGGGAGTTTTATAAAAAAGATTATGACTCTTCAGATATCCGCCAAAGTGTGGTTGCAGCCATTGCGGTAAGAGTTCAGGAGCCTGTATTCGAATCCCAAACAAAGACGAAATTGGGTTCTCAATCAGTTGGTCCCGAAGGTCCAACCCTTAGAACCTTCGTCAATGACTTCATCAAGACTGAACTGGATAATTATCTGCATAAAAACCCTGCAGTAGCAGATGCTTTATTGAAGAGAATCTTGCAGTCTGAGAGAGAAAGGAAAGAGATTTCCGGAATTAAGAAGCTGGCAAACGAAAGAGCCAAAAAAGCTAATCTTCACAATAAAAAATTGAGAGATTGCCGTGTCCATTATGATGATGCGAAGGCTAATGAGGACTTGAAGAATAATACCATGCTCTTCATCACAGAGGGGGATTCAGCTTCTGGATCTATTACCAAGTCGAGGGATGTGCAAACTCAGGCAGTTTTTTCATTGAGGGGTAAGCCGCTTAATTGCTTTGGAATGACCAAAAAGGTGGTGTATGAAAATGAGGAATTTAATCTGCTACAGCACGCCTTGAATATTGAAGATGGTATTGAAAATTTGAGGTATAGAAAAATTGTCATAGCCACCGATGCCGATGTGGATGGAATGCATATCCGGCTATTAATTATGACCTATTTTCTACAGTTTTTCCCTGATTTGGTGAAAAATGGGCACTTATTTATTCTTGATACCCCTCTTTTCAGGGTAAGGAATAAGAAGGAAACTATCTATTGCTATTCAGATGAGGAAAGGCAACGTGCGATCCATAAGTTAGGAAATAAGCCGGAAATTACCCGATTCAAAGGATTGGGAGAGATTTCACCAGAAGAGTTCGGGAATTTCATTGGAGAGGATATCCGTTTGGAGCCTATCATCTTGAACAAGGAGACGAAAATCTCTGATCTTTTGAATTTCTACATGGGTAAAAATACGCCCGATAGACAAAACTTCATCATTGATAATTTGAAGATCGAGAAGGATTTGGCTTTGGATGACCCAAGAAATCAAGCAGAGGAAGAAGAGGCGGCATAAAAGCCTAACAGAAATATCAATTAATATTTCTGAAGAAAATTAAACCTGAAGACTAGTCAGAATGACTTCTGATCTTTATAAATAGTGGATTAATTAAATGAGCGAGGAAACAAATAGACCTGAAGAAAAAGACGAAAGCTTACACGATTCGGTGCCTGTTACCGGAATGTATAAGGATTGGTTTTTGGATTACGCTTCTTATGTAATCCTAGAGCGGGCTGTCCCTGCAATTGAAGATGGATTGAAGCCAGTTCAGCGTCGTATCCTTCATGCTATGAAGGAAATGGACGATGGGCGATTCAATAAAGTGGCCAACATTATTGGACAGTCCATGCAATACCACCCACATGGTGATGCTTCTATCGGAGATGCTATCGTCAATTTGGGGCAAAAAGATCTTCTTATTGAAACCCAGGGAAACTGGGGGGATATTCGTACAGGTGACAGAGCTGCAGCTGCTAGATACATTGAGGCTAGGCTTTCTAAATTTGCCCTAGAGGTAGTATTCAATCCTCAAACCACCGAGTGGCAATTATCTTATGACGGTCGAAAAAGAGAACCTGTAACCCTTCCGGTTAAGTTTCCTTTATTGCTAGCGCAGGGTGTTGAAGGAATTGCCGTAGGTCTTTCCACTAAAATTCTTCCTCATAATTTTCTTGAGTTGATAGATGGCTCAATTGAAATTTTAAAAGGCAATAAAACCAATGTTCTTCCAGACTTCATCACAGGAGGATTGGCAGACTTCAGTGAATATAATGAAGGCCTTAGAGGAGGAAAAATCAAAGTTCGAGCTAAAATAGAAGAAGAGGATTCTAAAACTCTTTTAATCAAGGAGATACCTTTTGGTACAACTACTGATTCTCTAATCGATTCTATTCTAAAAGCCAATGATAAAGGGAAAATCAAAATCAAAAAAGTGGTGGACAACACTGCTAAAGATGTTGAGATTCAGGTTCATTTGGCTCCGGGAGTTTCGCCCGATGTAACTATTGATGCGCTCTATGCCTTTACTGATTGTGAGGTTTCTATTTCTCCTAATGCTTGTGTAATCATTGAAGATAAACCGGTCTTTCTAACGGTCAATCAGATTCTTGAATACAACACCAAGCAAACTAAAGCACTTTTAAAGCGGGAGCTGGAGATCAGAAAAGGAGAGTTGATGGAAAAGCTCCTATTCTCTTCTTTGGAAAAAATATTCATCGAAAACAGAATCTACAGGGACATAGAAGAATGTACTACTTGGGATGCTGTTTTGGAGGCGATTGACAAAGGTTTGGATCCTTACAAGCCTGATTTTTACAGAGAGATTGTTCAGGAGGACTTAATCCGACTTACAGAGATTAAGATTAAGCGTATTTCGAAATTTGATGCATTCAAGGCAGATGAATTGATGAAAAGGCTTCAGGATGAATTGAAGGAAGTGAATCACAACCTAAAGCACCTGACAGACTATGCCATCAAGTATTATGAAAATCTAAGAGATAAATACGGAAAAGGCAGAGAAAGAAAAACTGAAATCAGAGCCTTTGATACCATTCAAGCCAGCGTCGTAGCAGCGAATAATGCCAAATTGTACGTGAACCGAAAAGACGGTTTTGTGGGCATGGGATTGAAAAAAGAAGAGTTTGTCTGTGACTGTTCCGATTTGGATGATATCATCGTTATCCGTAGAGATGGAGTGATGATGGTTTCCAAGATTCAGGAGAAGAACTTCATGGGGAAAGACATTCTCCATGTAGGAATCTATAGAAAAACTGATGAGCGTCTGACTTTCAATATGATCTATTTGGACGGTGCATCTGGTAGAGCCATGGTTAAAAGGTTCCAGCCTGGAGGTGTCACGAGAGATAAAGAATATGATCTAACAAAAGGAACGAAAGGTTCAAAATCGCTTTATCTCACTGCTAATCCGAATGGGGAAGCCGAAATAGTTACTGTTTATTTGACCCAAGGTGCCAAAGCCAGAGTCAAAGTATTCGACTTTGATTTTGCTACGATAGAAATCAAAGGGAGAGGAGCAGGAGGAAATATTCTGACCAAATATCCAGTTAGAAAAATCCAACTTAAAATGGAAGGTGTTTCCACTTTGGGTGGCTTGGATATTTATTACGACCCTATTGTTGGAAGACTTAATACAGATCAACGCGGTAATTTAATTGGTAATTTCCTGGGTGAAGATAGAATATTGGTTTGCTATAAGTCTGGAGATTATGAGTTGACCAATTTTGAACTGACCAACCGATACGAACCGAATGAGGTGGTATTGATAGAAAAGTTTGAACCAGAAAAGATTCTTTCTGCGGTGTATTTTGATGGAGGGAGTAAGACTTTCTATGTCAAGCGATTCCAGGTGGAAACCACTACACTCAATAAAAAATTCAACTTTATTACTGACCATAAATCATCCTATCTCAAGCTTGTTTCGACCAATAAGCAACCTCAGGTCTCTGCAACCTTAGTAAAAGGTAAGAATGAAGAGTCAGTAGAGTTTGATTTGGATATGCTAATCGACGTCAAAGGCTGGAAAGCTATTGGTAACAAGTTAAGTTCTCATGATATCAAGGACTTGCAGTTGATTGAAGTTAAAAAGGAATCCAAAAAGCAAGAGGCGGACAGTTCTGAGGAAGAAGGTGAAACGGATGATGAACTTGAAGTAGGTAGCACCATAGACTTGAGTCCCAAAAAGGATGATGAAGAACAATTGGGACTGTTTTAAACAGTCCCTTTTTATTTGAAAATGGAAGAAAAAGAGCTTTACAAGAAGGAATTGGGGCTGTTATCCTATCTGGGACAGTACATTACAGATCATAAAAAGAAGGTAATGGAAACTGTATTAGCTCAAAGAACCCGATTTTTCACAGTCGTTTTAGAGGATATTTACAAGCCTCATAATGCCAGTGCAGTATTAAGAACTTGCGATTGCTTCGGTATTCAGGATGTTCATATCATTGAAAAAACCAATCAATACAAAGTCAATCCTTATGTCACCCGTGGTGCATCTGATTGGGTAGATATTCATAAATATTTTTCCAATGAAGGAAATGCAGTCAAGGACTGTTTCTCTGCTCTCAAGAAAAATGGTTATCAAATATTCGCCACCAGCCCAAACCCCGGATCCATTTCTGTCTATGATTTGCCTGCAAACCAGAAAATCGCATTAGTTTTTGGCAATGAGCATGAAGGCGTAAGTGAAGAAGTGAAACAGCAAGCAGATGGCTTGGTTCATATTCCTATGTTGGGATTTACAGAGAGTTTTAATATTTCAGTCTCCGCTTCAATTTTTCTTTATGAATTGACTAAGCAAATCAAGGATTTAACAATCGAGGGCTTCCATTTATCAGAAGATGAAAAACATGCTTTAAGGCTTAAATGGTATAAGCAGATTGTAAAGAGGTCAGATCTACATGAAAAAATGTACTGGGAAACTCTGAATTCCTGAGTTAATTCTTCTTGAAAATAGAATTGATTTTTTCTCCAAATGAACTGGTATTTTGCTGATTTTTCGCTCTTTGTCTTTGTCTCTGACGCTTTTTCTGGTCCTTACTTTTAACTAAGACCATTCTCGCTGATATCCCCGCTTGTCCTCTGAAAAACTCCTCTCTTCCTGCCACATTAATATTGGGCTTATAATCAAAAGAGAAAACCGTATTCAAAAAGGTCATTTCAAAACCCAAGATAAAATCTACACCGACTGTTGAATTGCCATAAGTATGCACTATTTCTTTGTTCACTGCATCTTTCATAAAGCTCTCTTCGCTTCCGAAAGCTAAGCCACCTCCATAATAGTAATTCAAACGCTTGGAGATGATTGGTCTATGAATTTCATATAAAAGATGGGCCGTTGTGTTTCTTGAAAAGTCCGACTGAATAATAGCCTCTATGGTATTTCTTTTACTGATTCTTTGTTGAAAAGAAAGTCCTACTGTTCTTCCCAAATCATTATTTCCAAGGCGTATACCCAATGAATTCCCATAATGCTGGGCTTGAAGAGAATTGATGGTGCCAAAAAAAATCAGGAATAATAAATAAGTATATTTCATAGATCAGTTCTTTGAACTTTCCCTTGTTCAAGAACTATTCCAAGAATTGTTAAAAAAAAAGAGGCTGTCTCAAAAGTGCAATATGTCACATTGAGCGTCCCGACAATTGTGCGGGATCGAAATGTAGGCCACAACGATAGAAAAGGACTTCGACTCCCTACCTGCGACAGGAAGGCGCTACCAAAGAAAGTTTAAATTAAATTCCGAAATAAGAGAAATTTCGGAATTTAATTCTTTGTTATGGAAAGTAAGCTTTAGCTAACTTAAAATCCTTTTGCTTCTATTAAGGATTTTCTTTTTTCTCTTCGTTCTTTTGCCTTGAAGCAAAAGAACCAAAAATTCAAGACGCAGCAAAGCTCCAACCGCACTTGGCCGGACGCTGGCCCGCTGCTGCGTCAGCCCACCGCGCCCTCACTAAATAAGTTCTTCTAAAAGGAAAGGTTTTCAATTGTGAAATAACAACACATAAATCCATTTTGGAAGACCATGTCATGTCCTTTTTTATATGTTCGAAGAATATTTAAGACTCAGGCTGACACTAAAGCTATTAATGAGACAGCCTCTTGAATTTATGCTTCGCTGATCACTATTTTTTCAATCTTATCTCCTGCTCGGATAGCATCTATGACTTCAAGTCCTTCTACTACTTTTCCAAAGCAAGTATGGTTTCTGTCTAAGTGAGCTGTATTATCTCTGCTATGGCAAATGAAAAACTGGGAACCTCCGGTATTTCTTCCAGCATGTGCCATTGAAAGAACACCTCTATCATGGTATTGGTTACCTCCGTCTAATTCGCAATTGATTTTATAGCCTGGTCCACCGGCACCATTTCCGATTGGACATCCTCCTTGAATCACAAAGTTTGGAATCACTCTATGAAAAGTAAGTCCATCATAGAATCCTTTTTGCGATAATTCAACGAAGTTATTTACTGTGTTGGGAGCATCTTTCTCATAAAACTCCACCTTCATTGTTCCCTTTTCAGTGATAATTTCAGCTGTCTTCATGTTGTGTCTTTTGATCTGAATTTTTCGAGGGGTAAAAATAGTCTTTCCCTAGAATAATCAGTCAATTATTTATTTGGATAATTAAATTTTGGATGGTGATCAAGAAAAAAAGCCCATACAATTATGTATGGGCTTTGGTTATAGAGGGTTTATTTTGATTAAATTTTTGGTGCTCCAGCCAGAATATCCTCAGAGGCGTAAGATTCAAACTGCTTGAAGTTTTGAACAAATGATTTTGCCAAGTCTGATGCTTGCTTATCATAATCTGCCGGATTGTTCCAGGTGCTTCTTGGGTTTAATACTTCACTAGGAACATTAGGACAAGATTGAGGAACCTCAAAACCAAAAACTGCATGAGGTTTAAAATCAACAGACTCTAAGCCACCTTCCAAAGCCGCAGTGATCATGGCTCTAGTGTAAGCTAACTTCATTCTAGAACCGACACCGTAAGGTCCGCCAGTCCAGCCTGTGTTGATCAGCCAAACATTGGTCTCATACTTTTCCATTTTCTCTCCAAATAGAGAAGCATATGCTGTTGGGTGTAATGGAAGAAATGCTGCACCAAAACATGCGGAAAACGTCAATTTAGGCTCTGTGACTCCCATTTCTGTACCTGCTACTTTAGCAGTATAGCCAGAAATAAAGTGATACATGGCTTGACTCTTGTTCAGTTTAGAAATCGGAGGGATTACTCCAAATGCATCTGCTGTAAGGAAAAATATATTTTTTGGGATTCCCGCAGTAGAAGGCTCTAAAGCGTTTGGTATATAATGGATAGGGTAGGCTGTCCTCGTATTTTCAGTTACACTTTTATCTGCGTAATTCACGATTCGTGTTCCCGGATTAAATCTGGTGTTTTCCACGATGGAACCAAATCGAATGGCATCCCAGATTTCAGGCTCTTTTTCTCTGCTTAGGTCAATGACTTTAGCATAACAGCCACCTTCGAAATTGAACACACCATTTTCTGTCCATCCGTGCTCATCGTCTCCGATCAACCCTCTTTTTGGATCAGCAGATAAGGTGGTTTTACCCGTACCTGAAAGACCAAAGAAAATAGCTGTGTCACCTTTCTCGCCAACATTGGCTGAACAGTGCATAGAAAGCACATTCTTTTCGTGAGGAAGTATAAAATTCAAAACAGAGAAGATGCCTTTCTTCATTTCTCCAGCATATCCCGTACCTCCGATCAAAATCATTCGCTTTGACATATTTAATATGGCAAAGTTTGGATTTTTAGTACCGTCCATTTCAGGGTCTGCCTGGAATCCCGGAGCGCAGATAATGGTAAAATCATGCTCAAAGTCTTCCAACTCCTCTTGAGTAGGTCTCAAGAACATGTTGTGGCAAAAGAGGTTATGCCATGCCCAAGTATTGATAACTCGAATATTCAATCTATGCTGAGGATCAGCTCCAGCAAAAGCATCTCTAACAAAAAGATCTTTGTTAGAAAGGAAAGCTTTCATTTTCTCCAATAATCGATCAAATTTTTCTTCATCGAATGGAATGTTGATGTCTCCCCACCAAACAGCATCTTCTGTTTGAGCATCTTTGACAACGTAACGATCCTTAGGAGATCTACCGGTGAATTTACCGGTGTCTGCCATCAAGGCTCCTGTAGAGGTGAGATATCCTTCCTTTCGAGCCAATGCCTGTTCCACCAATTCGGCTTGTGGAAGATTAAAGTGAACTTTTCCGCTTGTCTGCAAGTCGAGAAAATTCAAAGGAGAGGTCTGGGTGTCCAGAGCTAAATCCTGCATAAAATTTTGGGTTTACAAACTGAAAATTGTCTTCCCAAAATTAGGAAAAAGGTCTTAATTCAAAATGAAAAATCTTTAAAATTTCGCTTTTCAATCGATTACGAAGAAAAAACAGATAATTATTTGGCAGTCTTGAATTTTCATATATTGAACTGCTCACAAATCCTCCAGATTTACATATTTTAAAATGAAAATTGCGTGTATTTAAATCATTCCATTTTGAAGAACCTGCCAAATTCTTTTATCATTGTAAAATTTATCAACCTAAATCACTGACTTAATTGGAAACTCCAAACAATCCTGAATTTGAAGGGCCAACTATTTTTGGCCACCCGAAGGGTCTGATGACCTTGTTTTTCACAGAAATGTGGGAGCGCTTCAGTTACTACGGAATGAGAGCATTGCTCATTCTTTTTATGACCACCGCTATTGCTGATGGAGGTCTTGGTTTTGATGATAAAACCTCCGGTGCTATTTATGGACTCTATACCATGGGTGTTTATTTATTGGCTTTACCGGGAGGTTGGTTAGCAGACCGTCTTTTTGGTTTGAAAAAATCTGTTTGGTACGGTGGTATTATTATCGCCATGGGTCACTTTATGATGGCTTTGCCCGGGATTTTTGGATCTGGTGCTTATGAAGGAAAAACAGAGCTTTCTGCCTTAGATACTAATTCATTTTTTCTAGGACTTATATTAATTGTACTTGGAACAGGTTTATTAAAGCCTAATATCTCATCTATCGTAGGTCAATTATACCCTGCTGGAAGCTCAAAAAGGGATGCAGGTTTCTCTATTTTCTACATGGGAATCAACTTGGGAGCTCTTATCGCACCTATAGCTTGTAGTACTCTTGCTGAATATGATTGGCACTTAGGATTTGGTTTGGCTGGATTAGGGATGGTTTTTGGCTTAATTCAGTATAAAATTACTGGTGCTTCTTTGGAAGGATATGGTGAAGCTCCAGTTGTGGCTGAAGAGACTGAAAAAGTTCAGCAGAAAAAGTTGCGCTCTTTGGTAACCTGGATTGGATTAGCTTTAGCAGTTTTTGTGGCTGTTTTGTTTACTGGACTTATTCCTATTGATGTATCTGCTATCGCAGGAGCTTCAGGAACCATCATCGCATTGGTTGCTTTTGGATATCTAGGCTATGTAATCCTTTTTGGTGGATTGGATAAAGGGGATAAAAATAAGGTTGGAGTAATCGCCATTTTGTTTTTGTTCTCTGCTATGTTCTGGTCGGGTTTTGAGCAGGCAGGTTCTACGCTCAACTTATTTGCAGAAAGATTTACAGACCGATCAGTTTTAGGCTTTGAAATACCTACCGGTTATTTCCAATCTATCAACTCCATGTTTATCATCATTTTTGCTCCGATTTTTGGAGGAATGTGGGTATGGTTGGGTCGCAAAAATTTGGAGCCTAGCTCTCCATTGAAATTTACATTTGGTCTCCTTCTTTTAGGTTTGGGCTTTTTTGTGATGTATTTCGCAGCTAAAATTGCTGCTTCCGGTGACTTGGCGGCTCCTACATGGTTGATCATGACTTATATGCTTCACACATTTGGTGAGCTAAGTTTGTCACCTGTAGGATTGAGTTTGGTTACCAAACTAGCTCCAAAAGGCTATGCAGGACAAATGATGGGTATTTGGTTCCTATCTGTTTCTCTTGGAAACTTGTTTGCCGGCCTGATAGCAGGTGAAGCGAGTGGGGGAACTGAAGAGGCTTTGGCTCAGATGCCAGACCAATATATGTTGATCGTTTACACCGTTATTGGTTCAGCATTATTGCTCTTCCTACTGAAACCAATTATAAAACGAATGATGGGCAATGTCCATTAAATGAAGGGAGGCTGTCTCAAAAGTGCAACTTGTCACATTGAGCGTCCCGACAATTGTACGGGATCGAAATGTAAGCCAAAACGAAAGAAATGGCCTTCGACTCCGCTACCAATGACGAGATATGTTTTATTTTGTTTTTTCTTAAAATTCAGAATTTTCTTAGCCTTCTTTGAAATCCATTTTCATTTCAGCTGCAAGCCTTAGAATATA
>Ga0189275_100297_pt1 | contig 33404 bp, 29 predicted proteins | sample N19A6minimetaG_FD_130329 | JGI IMG/M metagenome (GOLD analysis project Ga0189275, IMG submission 130329) | Marine microbial communities from the Costa Rica Dome - N19 A6 mini metaG | ecosystem: Environmental > Aquatic > Marine > Oceanic > Photic zone | place: Costa Rica: the Eastern Pacific...
GCCGGACAACATGCAGCCGGTGGGCGGCACAAGGGAAGGTCAAAAGGCGGCCTTCACCGCTGCAGTGAAAGCGGCGATCGTAGATCTGCAGGCATCCGAATACGGCCTGTCCGCGCTGATCATCTGCCCCTACTTTGCCAACGAAGGCTTCCCCACGCTGGAAGAAGGCTTCCTGGATGAAGCTGTCGCAGCGGTTCATGCGGCAGGCGGCATTGTGATCGCTGATGAAGTCCAGCCAGGGTTTGGCCGGATTGGCAGCCATTGGTGGGGGCACCAGAAACTGAACTTTGCGCCCGACATTGTGACGCTGGGCAAACCGATGGCAAACGGGCATCCGGTGGCCGCAACAGTCACGCGAACCGAAATCCTGACCGCGTTTCAGGAAGGCTTCAAATATTTCAACACCTTTGGCGGCAACCCGGTGAGTGCAGCGGCGGCGCATGCGGTGCTGAATGTGATTGAAGACGAAGGGCTCGTAGAAAACGCGGCGGATGTGGGCGCCTATGCGGTGGCGCAGTTGAAAGAGCTTCAGGCACGTTATGACGTGATTGCCGATGTGCGCGGCGCCGGCCTGTTCTTTGGTGTGGAACTGTGGCGCGACGGGAAACCGGCCACAGAGGTTTGCACGGCGATGATTGACGAGATGCGCGACCGTGGTGTGCTGCTGCACAGCGAGGGGCGGTATGACAACACGCTGAAAATCCGCCCACCCTGTGCGTTTGATCGCGGTAACGCGGACCTTTTGGTCGATACCATGACCGCGGCGTTTGAGGCGGTGCTATGAACAATCAAGAAGCCATTGTTGCCGCCCAGGAGGCGCTGAAGGCTTGGGGTGTGGAGATGACACCTCGGTTGATCAAGAACCGCGAGAACATTGTGTTGGAAGCGGCGGGGCCCGATGGGCAACGAGCGGCGTTACGGCTACATCGGCCCGGGTATCAAAGCGATGATGCGATCCGTTCGGAGCTTTGGTGGTCCGAGGCATTGGTCGCTGCTGGCATGGTGGTGCCGCAGCCAATCCGCACCTTGGCGGGCGACGTGCTCGCGACAGGTGGGGAGCGTGTGGCCTCGCTGGTGACCTGGCTCGACGGGGAGCCACTAGGCGAAGGTGGTGTGCAACTGGCGATGGATGCGGCTGAGCAAGAGCGTCTGCACGAGGTGCTGGGGGCAGAATTGGCGCGGTTGCATGTGGCAAGCGACGCGATGGCGCGGACTGAAGCGTTTGAGCGAGAGGTGTTGGATCTGGACGCGTTGCTAGGCGACGCACCGTCCTGGGGGCGATTCTGGGAGACCGCCAGCCTGTCCGAAGATGAGGCGGCGCTGTTGCTGGCCTGTCGCGAGAAATTGCGGACCCAGATTGGCGCGCATGCCGAGGCGGATGGCGATTTTGGCCTGATCCATGCGGATGCGTTGCGGGAAAATGTACTGGTTCAGGACGGGCAAACCCGGCTGATCGACTTTGATGACGGCGTGTTTGGCTTCCGCATGTATGAGCTTGGCGTGGCCATGTCCCAGAATTGGGATCAAGCCAATGAGGCAGCGCTGGGGGCAGCTTTGTTGCGCGGCTACACCTCGGTTCGGGCCTTGCCAGAGCAGGCGGAGCAGTTGCTGCTGGCGTTTACAGTGATGCGGGCGATGGCGTCTTGTGGCTGGGTCATCGGACGCTATGCCGATGATCATCCGGCGGTGCGGGATTATGCCGAGCGGGCCATCGCGATGGCCCAGCGGTATCTGGCCTAATCTCGGTTCGCTTCCACCCAAATCGACTGTGAAGTGATTTCGGCGCCTGTGTTGGCGTCGATCACCTTCGGATCGGTGGGAGTTCGCGTTACACGATTAAGGAATCGGTAGGGTTCCGGCTTTTCTGTCGGCAAGTGCGTTTGGGCCCAAGCGGTCATAGCCTGCATCACCGGCACAAAATCTTTTGCGGCTTGCGTTGGGTGATACTCGTAGCGCGTCGGGCGTTCTTGATAGAGTTTGCGCTCCAGAAGGTTATGGGATTCCAATCGCTTAAGACGATCCGACAATACGTGGCGCGTGATCTTTAGGCGTTTCTGAATGTCATCAAAGCGGCGAACACCAAACAGCGTGTCGCGCAGGATGAGCAGCGTCCAGCGGTCGCCGAGCACCGACATGGTGCGGGCCAAAGAGCAGCCTTCGTTGGGGAGATCAGTCCATTTCATGAGCCTGATGTAGCATCTATAGCGGATTTTCCCAATAGGTTCCAAAACAGAACTTGATTCAGTTCTGATTTAGAACTTATAACTCGATAGCGGGTTCTATTTTGGAACCTATTTGCATTTGGCGCAGGAGAAAGTGATGACCGACAGTAGTGTTCCTTCCGTAGTGCGGCGGCGGCGCAAACTGCCGCATATCAAAAAGCTGGCAATGTTGACGGTGCTGCGCGGGCAAATGTGGGTGTTGTCAAAAAGCGCGCCGGATCGCGCGGCGGTGCGGCTGGCGCATCTGTTCACCACACCGCCACGGCCAAAAGTGCGGTCATGGGAACGGGCCGCTATGGCGCAGGCGCGCTACACACGGCGGCGGTTTGGAGCGCTGGGGTTTCTGTCGGTTTATCGCTGGGTGCCAGAAGGCATGGGGCCGCATCCGAAAGTGCTTTTGATGCACGGGTTTGGCGGGCGTGTTAGCCAGCTGAGCGGCCTAGCGGAGCCGCTGGTTGCGGCGGGCTATGAGGTAGTGGGGTTTGATGCGCCGGGGCATGGCAAGTCTCCGGTGCGCAATGCTGCCCTGCCGGACTTTGTTGATGCGCTGGAGATATTTGCCGCACGGGAAGGGACATTTGATGCGGTGATTGGCCACTCCATGGGGGGGGCGGCGTTGGCAACAGCCTTGCGGTTAGACATGGAAGCCAAGCGCGCCATTCTGATTGCACCGCCAGTGTATCCGGGCACATATCTGGCGCAGGCGGGGCGAGTGCTCGGGGCCACGGACAAGGTCACGGGACGGGCGCAGGCGTTGATCGAAGCGCGGTATGGATGGGCGTTTGATGAGTTTCGCACGCCGCTTAATGCGTCGGTATTGGATCAGGACGCCCTGATCCTGCATGACCGCGACGACAAGCAGGTGCCACTGTCAGAAGGGCAACGGGTTGTCGAGGCCTGGAAAGGCGCGCAGTTTGAAGTCACCGAGGGCTTGGGCCACACACGGATATTGCGGGACCCAAGCACGGTGGCTTTGGTGCAGAAGTTTCTGATGCAGACCGCCTAGACGACCACGTCCATCTCGTCCTGCTGGCCCACGCCAAACACGCGTTTGTAGCGATCAATTTCGCTGGCAGGACCCATGGCTTTGTTGGGGTTATCCGACAGTTTCACCGTCGGCTTGCCATTGGCTTTTATGGCTTTGCAAACCATAGAGAACGGTGCAAGGCCGTCATCTGGCGTCAAGCCGCGGAAGTCGTTGGTTAGCAATGTGCCCCAACCAAAGGACACGCGCACGCGACCGGCAAACTGGGTGTGGAGTTCGGCGATTTTGTCGGTGTCCAAACCATCAGAGAAAATCACCAGTTTCTTGGTGGGATCTTCACCACGCTCTTTCCACCAGCGGATGGCTGTCTCTGCACCTTTGGCGGGATCGCCGCTGTCGATGCGGATGCCGGTCCAGCCCGCAAGCCAATCCGGGGCACGCTGTAGAAAGCCTTCGGTGCCATAGGTGTCTGGCAGGATGATGCGCAGGTTGCCTTCGTGCTCCTCATGCCAATCGGCGAGAACTTTGTACGGCGCCTGGCGTAACTCTTCATCGGTATCAGCCAAAGCCGAGAACACCATGGGCAATTCATGCGCGTTGGTGCCGATGGCCTCCAGATCGCGCTTCATCGCGATGAGGCAGTTAGAGGTGCCAACAAATTTGTCACCCAATCCTTCGACCATGGCCTGAACACACCAATCCTGCCACAGGTAGGAATGGCGGCGGCGGGTGCCGAAGTCTGCAATGCGCAAATCCGGAAGGGTGCGCAGGTGGTCGATCTTTTCCCAAAGCTTTGTCATGGCGCGGGCGTAGAGCACTTGCAGCTCAAACTTGCGCATGTCGTGCAGCACCGCGCGGCCACGCAGCTCCATCAGCACGGCCAAGGCCGGGATTTCCCACAGCATGACTTCATGCCATTTGCCTTCAAAGGTCAGCTCATACTGGCCGTCGCGCTTTTCCAAATGGTAGTCCGGCAGGCGCATGTTTTCGAACCACTCCATGAAGTCTGAGCGGAACATCTGACGCTTGCCATAAAAGGTGTTGCCGCGCAGGAAAGTGCTTTCGCCACGGCTCAGGGAAAGTGACTGTATGTGGTCTAGCTGTTCACGCAACTCGCCTTCGTCAATCAACTCCGCCAAACGTATGCTGGATGACCGGTTGATCAGGCTTAAGGTGACATGAGCGTCGGGGCGATTACGAAAAATCGACTGGCACATCAGCAACTTATAAAAGTCGTTGTCGATGAGTGACCGCACAATCGGGTCAATCTTCCATTTGTGGTTCCAGACGCGCGTGGCGATGTCGACCATAGTTCTGGTCCTTCACAGTCTTGTTTTCACATTAATACCCATAAAACCAAGGCCCTGAAAGCCCTTATGGTTGCGCACTAGGACTAAAACGCGCGACTGCGGCTTTCCAAGCCTTTTGCGATGGCTTTCAACAGCTCCGCGCGACGGACAGGTTTGGGCAAAAATCCGTTCATGCCGGCCTCTAGGCATGCTTGTCGGTCGCTGCGATACGCGTTGGCCGTGAGTGCGATGATATGCGGCTGGGTTGGGGTGTGGTTACGGATAAACCGCGTGGCATCCAACCCGTCCATTTCCGGCATGGACATGTCCATCAGCACCACGTCAGGTTTGCGCTCCTTCACCTGCTCGACCGCTTCCTTGCCATTTACCGCAGTGACTAGAGACAATGGCAAATCCTTGAGCAGCTTTTGCACGAGAAAACGGTTGGTCCGATTGTCTTCCGCCAAAAGTACAGTTGCACCCTCAAAGATTTTTGGTTCCGGTAAAACATCGGGGTCAATGGCACGTTTGGTAGGCAGGTTCACTTCTGGGAAATCAACAGTGATTACAAAGCAACTACCGACATTCACCGCGCTAGTGACGGTGACATCGCCGCCCATCATACGGGCCAACTGCCGCGAAATCGCGAGCCCCAAACCCGTGCCACCAAATCGTCGGGTGGTGGCTGCGTCCGCTTGGGCAAATTGGTCGAACACGTGTTCAATACGATCTGGTGCAATGCCAATCCCAGTGTCGGTTACAGCAATTTCCAGGCCGTGATCCGGCCCCTCTTTCACAGTGCCAACTTGCACTGTCACCGACCCGTTTTCAGTGAATTTGATGGCATTCCCGATGATGTTCACCAGAACTTGGCGCAACCGCCCGTCATCCCCCCAAACGGCGCGAGGCAGATCGCCCTTAATATCGATCTTAAGCGAAATGCCCTTTGCTGCCGCCTGTGGACGCATCAGGTTCATAACTTCGTCCAGACAGGGCTGAACCTCGAACGCAACTGAGCTGATCTTCAGATGACCATCCTGAAGTTTGGAGAAATCAAGAATGTCGTTGATGATGGTCAACAGCGCTTCAGAAGAATGACGAATGGTCTGCACGTAAAGTGCTTCCTCAGAGCTCAGCTTCGCATCGCTCAACAGGTCGGACATGCCAATAATACCGTTCATCGGCGTGCGAATTTCGTGGCTCATCGTGGCGAGGAACGCGGTTTTTGCGCGTTCCCCCTGCTCTGCGGCGCGCTTGGCTTCAGCTAGCTCAGCCTCGCGTTGTTTTTTCAGGGTGATGTCCCGGTCCACTGAAATGACCATCTCAAGCTTGCCGTCTTCGTCAAAGACCGGAGAGAGGTTGGTCTCCACCCAGAATGGCGCGCCAATCTTGGTGTAGTTGACGTTCTCTCCATGCGCCGGGACGCCTTCGTCTATTGCCTTAGTAAAGCGTTCAAGGATCACAGGATCAGAACGCGGGCCGTGCAGGTAGTCAGAAGGGTGTTTGCCCACTACCTCAGACAGTTTGTATCCGGTTTTGCGTGTAAAGGCCGGATTGACCCAGAGCGTGTTGGCATCCGCATCCAACATAATGATGCTATCAACCGCATTTTCCGCGATGGAGGACAGGAACCTGCTTTCTCGTTGACGCGCCAGAAGCGATGCGTTGGCCTTTGCTAATTCAAGTCCTTGCTCAATTTGGCGACGCTGTTGACGTAGATCCCGCAACCGGCCCGTTGTGACGTAGCTGACGAAGGGCAATAGAGTATATGCCACCAGAAGTGTGGCAGCGACGTTATACAAGAACTGCTCATTTTGGTGGTGCAACACCAAAAAATCGGCGGCGAACAAACCAACGGTTGTTGCCCCAAAAACCACCAGACGAAGCACGCCTGCGACGCGGTGATAGGCCATTGTCATTATGGCATTGACGCCGCCAGCCGTCAGATAGGCAAGACACAGCAACAACGCCGCTTCACGCGGGATCGCCAACCAAAGAACGGCCACATATGCTGCCATACCGAGCGCTTGGAGCGTTGCGGTCACGGCCGTTAAGCGCAATAGCTCTTGAACCGGCACGCCGCGATGCAGTTTTTTCTCCACCCGGCGCAGCACATAGCTGTCCAGAAACTCGCTAAAAGAAGCAGCAACAAACGCGATCAGGCCAACCTTAAACGACACGGCAAATGTGAGCGCCGCAACGCCAAAAAGCATCAAAACCTGGCGACTATGGAAATGACGCAAGCGGCCACGGGCGTAACGCACCAACAATCCGGCCGGTGTGTTGCGCCGGTCAAAGGCTTCTAAAGCCCGGTTGAGCTCGTGAATTTCAGCTGCCATTTCCCCATCTTCTTCAACGCCTAACGAAGGGTAAATGCCCGATCAATAGTTAACAAACCAATAACATTTTCCTTCAAAGTCGAGATATTCCCGCTTCGTCCATGGCATTTTGCGCAGCTTTGAGTGAACCGTCCAGATCAATCGCGCGACAGAGATCTTCGCGTACATTTACTTTGAAACCCAAACGCGCTGCATCCAATGCGGAAAACTGGACACAAAAATCCGTCGCAAGCCCAACCATGGTGACTTCGGTGACACCCAACGCCTTCAGGTATCCATCTAGGCCGGTCGGGGTTGTTTGGTCGTTTTCAAAGAAAGCGGAGTAGCTGTCTATCGCCGGGTTGGTCCCCTTGCGAATGATGACATTGGCACGGGTCACATTCAGATCCGCATGTAGCTCTGCGCCTGGACTACCTTGCACACAATGCTCAGGCCAAAGCACCTGCGGCCCGTATGGCATGTCGATCACCTCATAAGGCTCCTTGTCCTCATGACTGCTGGCGAATGAGGAATGACCCGCCGGGTGCCAATCTTGGGTCAGGACAACGGTATCAAAATCATCCATCAAGGCATTAATACCTTCCACGATCAGATCCCCTTCTGGCACAGCCAGTGCACCGCCTGGGCAGAAGTCATTTTGCACATCGATCACAATCAAAGCAGTGGCCATACTGGTCTCCTCGTCTTTCAGAGAAGCCTTATCAAGCCAGCAGGTCAGGTCAACGGTTTGTGGCCTTACTCAGCGGCGAGGCTGTTGGCGTCAGGCTGACCCAAGCGCGCGATTTGAGCAACAACTTCGGTCAGGCGCGCACGGAATTCATTGAAGCCAGCATGCGGCTCGATTTTGGCTTCGTCCATATAGAGTGAACGATCGATTTCGATTTGCACCGCGTGCCGTGCCTTGAGCGGGCGGCCGTAATACTGCGTGACATAAGCGCCAGCAAAAGGGGTGTTGCGAGACACCACAAAGCCAGCCTTCTGAAAGGCCGCTTCGATCTGATCCACCAACTCAACATCCGCGGCGGCGCCAAAGCGGTCGCCAAGCACAATTTCGGGACGCTTCATGCCGCGGCGCAGGGACCCTTCGACGGCTTCTCTAGGCATGGAGTGGCAATCAATCAAAATCGCTTCGCCAAATTCCTGCTTGGCATGTGACAGCAGCCCCTTCAGCGCACTGTGGTAGGGACGCCAATAAGTCTCAATACGCTCATCTGCCTCCTCTCGAGGCATCTTGCCATGATAGATCGCGCGGCCGTTCGCCACCACGCGGGGAATCACGCCTAGGCCTGACGCAACCCGGGGATTATGGCCTGCTTTACGCACACCTTGAATCAGAGCGGGGTCTAACTCTTCCGCCGCCCGATTCAGATCCAAGAGTGCGCGCGGAGCCCGCGCTACCAAAAGGGGAGCCCCAAATTGAGGAGCTGCCGCGAAAAGCTGGTCTACAAATGCATCTTCAGACGAGCGAATCGTATGTTCATTAAGTAATGAGCGGCGGATGAACCATTCCGGGTAGTCGCAACCGCTGTGCGGAGAGGCAAAAACCACCGAGGTTTGCACGGTTTGAGGCTCAAAAATGCGGTAGGCGGGGGTTTGCATCATCTCTCCTGTTCCCTCAAACTATAGACGCAAAAATTACTGCGCCAAAAGCCCTTGATCCCCCCCGCGACTCCTTTTATAGAGACCGCCACCGGCGCGGGTTTTCCGCGCCCCCTTTTGTTAGGGGGTATTGAACATACGTCGGTAAAGGGCGATTAGCTCAGCGGTAGAGCACTTCGTTGACATCGAAGGGGTCACTGGTTCGATCCCAGTATCGCCCACCATGAATTCATCGCCTCTCATATCGAGAGGTCCCGTAACCCCAGGCGCACCGCAGCGCCGCGAAATGAGGAGAGGACCTATGAAGGTCAAGAACTCGCTCCGCTCGCTCAAGAACCGGCACCGTGATTGCCGCGTTGTGCGCCGCAAGGGCCGCGTTTACGTGATCAACAAGACCCAGCGTCGCTTCAAAGCACGCCAGGGCTAAGTCGCAAGACTTACATCACAGCGAAGAAGAAGCCGCCTTTTGGGCGGCTTTTTTGTTGGCTGACAGGCGTCTCTAGCAAATGTCCAGTCCGAGCGGTTGGTTCTAATGTCGATGTCATAATGCCACGAAAAGTCGAAACAGGTCGGGCCTTCGCCCCAGTGAGACCCGTCTCTTGATCCAGTTTGCGCCCGGTTTTAGGCTTTGCCCAAACCAAAAGAAAACGCCCCGCTGGCAGAACCAGCGGGGCGCTACACTATAAGTCCTGATCAGCTTATCAGAGGTTGAGCTTCTTGCCTTTGATTGGCGCCCACAGCTTCTTGTTGGTCAGGTAGAGCAACACGCTGAGCAGGGACAGGAACAGAACGCCGGTCAGACCTGCGCGCTGACGCGCCATCATCTTAGGCTCTGCGGTCCACATCAGGAAAGCCGCAACGTCTTCTGCTTCGTGGTGCAGGGAGTTGGAGTGGCCGTCGGCATACTCCACATCCTCACCGTACAGAGGTGGTGCCATAGCGATCCAGCCACCTGGGAAGGCAGTGTTCTCGTAGAAGGTGGTACCAGCTTCTTCTTTTTCTTCCCCGGTGTAACCGGCCAATAGAGAGTAGATGTACTCTGCGCCACCCATGCCTTTGACCAGCTGATTGATACCGGTGCCCTGTGGGCCATGGAAGCCCGCACGTGCCTTGGCCATCAGGCTGAGGTCAGGCGCTTCAGCCACACCACTTTCCGGGAAATGGTCAGTGGGCGCGCGTGGGCGATCATCATCAAGTTCTGGATCAAAGATGTCGAACTGCGCCGCGTAGGCACGCACCTGATCTTCTGGCAGGTGTGGACCACCTTCGTCCGCCAGAGTACGCAGTGGCACGTATTTCAGGCCGTGACATGCCGAGCACACCTCGGTGTAGACCTGAAGACCACGTTGCAACTGGTTCTGGTCGAACTTGCCAAATGGACCCTCAAAGGAGAAGTCGATGTCTTCGATGTGGCCCGCGCCACCCGCTGCCATCGCACCACCTGCCGAAAGAGACAGGGCGGCCAGAGCAGCAATGCTAAGTTTCTTAAGCATATTCCTGTGTCCTTATTATTCAGCAGGTTTGCCGTAGTGGGCGTTGAAGTCTTCTTCGATGGTCGCTGGAGGTGTCAGCGGCTTTTCGATCACGCCGAGGATTGGCAGGATCACGAAGAAGTAGGCGAACCAGTAGGTCGCACCAATCAGAGAGATGGTGGAGTATGGAGGTTCTGCTGGCATTGCGCCGGCCCACATCAGAACGATGAAGTCGACAACCAGAAGGGCGTACCACCACTTGAACATCGGACGGAAACGACCGGAGCGCACGCGAGAGGTATCGAGCCATGGCACCAGAGCCATCGCAATGATCGCACCAAACATCGCGAGAACACCGAAGAACTTCGCGTCGATGATGCCACCGGTGATCCAGCTCGCAAACATCACAACCCAAACGTCAGCAGTGAAGGCACGCAGGATCGCATAGAACGGCAGGAAGTACCATTCAGGCACGATGTGTGCAGGTGTCGCCAGAGGGTTCGCTTCGATGTAGTTATCCGGGTGACCCAGGTAGTTTGGCATGAAGCCAACGATGGCGAAGAAGATGGTGACAACAATTGCCAGGCCCACGAGATCTTTGATCACGAAGTAAGGCCAGAATGGCAGGGTGTCTTTTTCTGCTTCTTCTTTGGAGCCTTTACGCACATCAACACCGGTTGGGTTGTTGTTGCCAGTGGTGTGGAACGCCCAGATGTGAACGATCACAAGAGCGGCAATCACAAACGGCACCAGGTAGTGCAGCGAGAAGAAGCGGTTCAGAGTTGCGTTGTCCACGGCAGGACCGCCAAGCAGCCAGGTCTGGATCGCTTCGCCGATGAACGGAATCGCGCCAAAAAGGCCGGTGATCACGGTTGCACCCCAGAAGGACATCTGACCCCAAGGCAGTACGTAGCCCATGAAGCCTGCAGCCATCATCAACAGGTAGATGATCATGCCGACAATCCATGTGATCTCACGTGGGGCCTTGTAGGACCCATAGTAGAGGCCACGGAAGATGTGGATGTAGACCGCGAAGAAGAACAGCGACGCGCCGTTCATGTGCAGGTAGCGGATCATGTGCCCGCCGTTCACGTTGCGCATGATGTGCTCAACGGACGCAAAGGCCAGATCAACGTGTGGGGTGTAGTGCATCACCAGAACAATGCCGGTGACAATCTGCAGCGCCAGGCAGAACGCCAGAACGATGCCCCAGATCCACCACCAGTTCAGGTTTTTGGGAGTTGGGATCATCAGGGTGTCATAAAGCAGGCCAATTACTGGCAGACGGCTCTCAACCCATTTTGTGCCCTTGGATTTGGGCTGATAGTGATCGTGTGGGATACCAGACATTCGCGCGTCTCCTTATCCGAGGACCAGTTCGCTGCCCTCGAAACGGGCAACAGGAACGTGGAGGTTTTCAGGAGCCGGACCTTTGCGGATGCGGCCGGAGGTGTCGTAGTGGGAGCCGTGGCAAGGGCAGAACCAACCGCCAAAGTCACCGGCACCGTCGCCCAGAGGCACACAACCGAGGTGGGTACACACACCCATCATCACCAGCCATTCGCCGGCTTCGTCCATGGAGCGGTTTTCATCCGCTGCATCAGTGCCTGGCTTGTTGGCGTTCTGAGAGCCCTGATCGATGGACAGCTCGTCCACGTTTACGGCACGTGCGTCGTCAATTTCGGCCTGAGTGCGGCGGCGAATAAACACCGGTTTACCCAACCATTTAACGGTCAGCTGTGTACCCGGCTCGATGCCAGACGTATCAACGCGAATCGAGGAGAGCGCGCGCACGTCGGCGGAGGGGTTCATCTGATTGACCAGCGGCCAGACGGCGGCACCAGTAGCCACGGCACCTGCGCCGGCGGTGGCGTAGTAGAGAAAGTCTCTCCGGGTGCCTTCGTGATCTTCTGCGTGGGACACGAGGTTCCTCCATTTTTCAGCCGGCATGCGGCCCATATCGGTTGGGGCCGCAGTTTCCCGCAGCCTCTCTCCGCCGCTGTTTAACGAAGGTGTTGCAACCCGTCCAGCGAACATTCGCTTATCTTGGACCCTCGCGTCCCCATGTCGCGCTTCTGAACACGGTTTTTGCCAAGATTGGCAGCAATTTTCTTGCCTTGGTCGCAAGCGCAGAAGTCATTTTCGTCGAATCGTCTTACAAGGCACAGGCTGGTGTGAACACGTCAAAGCCGTTAGAGCTTGCTCCACCACCAAGTGGGAGCTTCTCCTTGATCAGCTTAAAAGACCTTGAATTCCTGTCTTCTTTGGCACGTCACGGGCATTTTGCACGGGCTGCGGAAGACGTGGGCGTTTCGCAACCAGCCTTCAGCATGCGCATTCGCAAACTGGAAGAGCGGCTTGATGCGGCAATTGTGAAACGGGGCAACCGGTTTCAGGGGTTCACGCCGGAAGGGGAGGCGCTGGTGCGCCATGCCCGCAAGATCATGGACAGCGTCAAACTTCTGGAAGAAGAGTTCCGCTCCGCTGGCGGCGAGATCACTGGGCGATTGACGATTGGCGTGATTCCAACCGCAGTGGGCTTTGCCGCCGAAGCGGTGCAGAACCTGCGCGCAGATCATCCTGGCATCATAGTGCGCCTGCAGACCGTGTCTTCTCTGGCTATCCAGCAGGGGTTGGAGAACGGCATGTTTGATGCGGGCATCACCTATGGCGAAGGGGTGTCGCCGGAAATGGTGCGCGTGGAGCACCTCTATAATGAGAGCTACCTGCTGTTGGCGCCCAAAACCCTCGCCCCGCGAGACACTGGCACCGCCAGTTGGGAAGAAGCCGCCGCCTTGCCGTTGAGCCTTCTGGACCCCAGCATGCAAAACCGACGGATTCTGGATGTGATTTTCCGCGATCTCGGTGTGATCCCCAATGTGGTGGCCGAAACAGGCGAGTTCACCGCCTCCATGTTGATGGCAGCCAATGGCGTGGCCGCGACGGTGATCCCGGCTGGTTTGGCCAACTGTCTGGGCGATATGCCAAATACCGTTGCCTTGCCGCTCACTTCCCCTGAGGAAGAGAAAGACGTGAGTCTGGTGTCGCCCCATCGTGATCCGGGCCTGTCGACGGTAGAGGCGCTGCGCCGGACACTTGGGTTGAGCGATTCATAATCAAAAATTATCACAACTTAATTTTTGCCTGATTGATTATCACTTTGCGTGATGCCACCCTTACTCATCTGGCAGGGAGGTGACCATGGTACCGCTGGACGACTCCAAGGGAGTTTGGAAGAAAAAAGGCACAGGCAAATCGCGCCGCACGCCCAAAGGGCGTCAGGTTGAGGATGCCGCGCTGGCTGAGGTTCAGGCGCTTTTGGGGGAAACCCCGCGTCGACGTGATCTGCTGATCGAGTTTTTGCACCTTATTCAAGACGCTTACGGGCATTTGTCCGCAGCCCATATCCGCGCATTGGCGGAGGAGATGCGGGTGGGGCAGGCTGAGGTCTATGAAGTTGCCACCTTCTATGCCCACTTTGACGTGGTCGCCGAGGACGAAACACCGCCCCCTACCCTGACCATTCGGGTCTGTGATTCGCTGTCCTGTGAGTTGGCAGGCGCAGAGCAGCTGCATCAAGCGCTGAAAGACGGCATGGATCCGTCCGAAGTCCGTGTGCTGCGGGCGCCTTGCATGGGACGCTGCGATACCGCGCCCGTGGTAGAACTGGGCCACAACCACATCACCCATGCCACCGGAGAAAAGGTCACCGCGGCGCTGCGCGCTGGTGAGGTTCATCCGGTCATCCCCGACTATCAGGGCTTCGCCGAATACAAAGCCGATGGCGGCTATCGCAAGTTGCGAGAGCTGCGCGCGGACGGGAACTGGGAAGAGGTTCAGGCACAGATTTCGGAGGCCGGCTTGCGCGGCCTTGGAGGCGCCGGTTTCCCGTCTGGCACCAAATGGGGCTTTGTGCGCGCCAATGCGGGACCGCGGCATTTGGCGGTGAATGGCGATGAGGGCGAGCCAGGCACGTTCAAAGATCGGCACCATTTGGAACGCAATCCACATATGTTCCTGGAAGGCATGTTGATTGCCGCCTGGGCCGTTGAGGCAGCGACCTGCTACATCTACATGCGCGACGAAAATCCCGGGGTGATCAAAATCCTGAAGAAGGAGATTGCCAATCTTGTGGCCGAGGGTCTGGTTTCCGAGGACTACATCGAAGTGCGGCGCGGCGCAGGCGCCTATATCTGTGGCGAAGAGAGCGCCATGATCGAGTCGATCGAAGGCAAGCGCGGACTGCCACGTCATCGCCCGCCGTTTGTGGCGCAGGTTGGTGTGTTTGGTCAGCCAACTCTCGTTCACAATGTAGAGACACTTTATTGGGTAGCCCGCATTGCACGGTTTGGGCCAGAGGTTCTGAACTCTATTGAAAAGAACGGCCGTACCGGACTACGCAACTTTTCTGTGTCAGGGCGCGTGACAGAACCAGGTGTCTACCTGCTACCAGCAGGTTCTACCATTGGTGACATCATCAAAGCGGCTGGTGGCATGCTGGACGGACATACGTTCAAAGCCTACCAACCGGGCGGCCCATCTTCTGGCCTGTTGCCCGCCACGCTGAACGACGTGCCGCTGGACTTCGACACCTTACAACCGCACGGCACCTTCATTGGATCTGCCGCCGTGGTGGTGCTGTCTGATCGGGACAGCGCGCGGGATGCGGCTCTAAACATGCTGAAGTTCTTCGAAGACGAGAGTTGTGGTCAGTGTACGCCGTGCCGCGCGGGATGCGAAAAAGCTGTTAAACTGATGCAAGCGGACAGTTGGGATCAGCCCCTTCTGGAAGACCTGTGTCAGGTGATGGATGACGCCAGCATCTGTGGCCTTGGACAGGCTGCGCCCAATCCGATCCGCCTTGTGATGAAGCATTTCAGCGAGGAGATTTAGGATGGCACAGTTGGATTTGGGCGCCTTTTCGGTGAGTTTGGCGGTGAAGGATTTGGCCGCGAGCAAAGCGTTTTATGAAAAGCTTGGCTTTGAGATGATGGGCGGTCAGCCCGCCGAGAACTGGTACATTTTGAAAAACGGCGATCATGTGATCGGGCTGTTTCAGGGTATGTTTGAGGACAACATCCTGACGTTCAATCCCGGTTGGGATCAAAACGCGCAGAACACCGGCAGTTTCACCGATGTGCGGGACATGCAAAAACAGCTCAAAGCGCAGGGTCTTGAATTGATGAACGAGGCGGATGAGGCCTCTGAGGGGCCTGCGAGCCTGATGCTGCAAGATCCGGATGGCAAAACCATCCTGATCGACCAACACCGATAAAGAGCGAGGTCGCCATGCTTGACGCCAGCCAGACCAACACCGTGACCTTTTCCCTGGATGGGAAGGACGTGACCGTGCCCGAAGGCACCAGCATCTGGGATGCAGCCAACGGGCAAGGATTTGTGATCCCGCATCTGTGCCACAAACCAGCCAAAAGCTATCGCCCGGACGGCAATTGCCGCGCCTGTGTGGTTGAGGTGGAAGGAGAACGCACCCTTGCGGCTTCCTGTATACGCCCCGCAACCGAAGGCATGGTGGTGCACACCCAATCTGAGCGGGCGGTGAAAGCGCGGGAGATGGTGATCGAGCTTTTGGCCGCGGATCAGCCCGAAGTGAAGCACGACACCAGCAGCCATTTTGCCGAGATGGCCGCGCAAGTTGGGGTGGAACAGTCTCGATTCCCGGCAAAAGCGCCCGAGTCCGTGCCGTTGTTGGATGCCAGCCACGTGGCGATGAGCGTCAACCTGGACGCCTGTATTCATTGTAACCTCTGTGTGCGGGCGTGCCGCGAGGTGCAGGTCAACGATGTGATCGGCATGAGCGGGCGTGGGGCTGAGGCGAAGATTGTGTTTGATCAAGACGATGCCATGGGCGCCTCATCCTGTGTTGCCTGCGGCGAATGCGTGCAAGCCTGCCCCACCGGCGCGCTGATGCCGGCTGCCGTTTTGGACGAGACCGGCGCGGGCGACAGCGCGGATTATGACCGCGAAGTCAAAAGCGTATGCCCTTACTGTGGTGTGGGCTGTCAGATCAACTTCAAGGTAAAAGACAACAAGATCAAATATGTCGAGGGTATTGACGGGCCAGCCAATGAAAACCGTCTTTGTGTGAAAGGCCGCTTTGGCTTTGACTACATCGAGCACCCACACCGGCTAACCAAACCTTTGATCCGCCGCGACGATGCGCCTGTAAAAGGCTTGAACGTTGATCCTGGCAATCTGCTGACGCACTTCCGCGAAGCGACGTGGGACGAGGCTCTGGACGTCGCCGCCGGTGGATTGGCCAAGCTGCGGGCAGAAAAAGGTACCAACGTTGCCGGATTCGGCTCTGCGAAGTGCTCCAACGAAGAGGCATATCTGTTCCAAAAGCTGATCCGTCAGGGCTTTGGCCACAACAACGTGGACCACTGCACCCGGCTGTGCCACGCCTCGTCTGTGTCTGCACTGTTGGAGAATGTTGGCTCCGGCGCGGTAACCGCAACGTTCAACGAGATCGAAAACGCCGATGTGGCGATTGCGATTGGCTGTAACCCGATTGAAAACCACCCGGTGGCGGCGACCTATTTCAAACAGTTCGCCAAACGTGGCGGCAAGCTGATTGTCTGTGACCCACGGGGGGTGGGCCTTGGTAAACACGCCAGCCACAAGCTGCAGTTTAAGCCGGGTGCGGATGTCTCCATGCTGAACGCGATCATGCATGTGGTCGTCGAAGAAGAGCTTTACGACGAAGCTTATATCTCTGAGTTCACCGAGAACTGGGAGGAAATGAAAGCGCATCTGAAGGACTTCAGCCCAGCGGCGATGGAGCCGATTTGCGGCATTGATCCAGAGTTGCTGCGCGACGCGGCGCGAACCTTTGCCAAGGGCAAAGCGGGCATGATTTTCTGGGGCATGGGTGTGTCGCAACACATCCACGGCACGGACAACGCGCGCTGCCTGATCTCTTTGGCGCTGATGACAGGCAATGTCGGCAAACCCGGTGCTGGCCTGCATCCACTACGGGGTCAGAACAACGTGCAAGGCGCGTCCGATGCGGGCCTGATCCCAATGTTCCTGCCAGACTATCAGTCGGTCATGGACAACGGTGTGCGTTCTGCCTTCACCAAGGTGTGGGACAGCGAAGATTTCTCCGCGCAGAAAGGCCTCACGGTGGTGGAGATCATGCATGCGATCCATGATGGCGACATCAAGGGCATGTATATTCTGGGCGAAAACCCGGCGATGTCGGACCCGGATGTGGACCACGCCCGCGCCGCACTGGCGATGCTGGATCATCTGGTGGTGCAGGATATTTTCCTTACAGAAACGGCGAACTACGCCAATGTGATCCTGCCGAGTTCTGCTTGGTATGAGAAATCCGGCACGGTGACCAACACCAATCGTCAGGTTCAGATGGGTCGCCCTGTAACGGCACCTCCGGGTGAGGCCAAGGAAGATTGGTGGATTGAGGTGGAATTGGCCAAGCGGTTGGGTCTCAATTGGGAGTACACGCACCCCAAAGAGGTGTTTGCCGAAATGAAGCTCAACATGGGCTCGCTTGACAACATCACCTGGGAACGTCTTGAGGGCGAGGCAGTGACCTATCCTTCGCTCAGCCCCGAAGACCCCGGCCAGGCGATTGTGTTTGGCGATGGCTTCCCCCGCGAAAACAAACGGGCGCGGTTTACGCCAGCGTCGGTGATCCCGCCAGATGACAAGCAGACCAATGAGTATCCCATGGTGCTGATTACGGGTCGTCAGTTGGAGCATTGGCACACTGGGTCTATGACGCGCCGCGCCAGCACGCTCGATGCGCTGGAGCCAGAGGCGAACTGTTCCTTGCATCCGTCGACACTGCGCAAGCTCGGTGTTGAAGCTGGGGAGTACGTGGCGCTGACCACGCGGCGCGGTTCTGTGACCGTCATGGCGCGCGCGGATCGTGCGGTGGCGCCGGACAACGTGTTCCTACCCTTTGCCTATGTCGAAGCGGCGGCAAACATCCTGACCAATGCCGCGTTGGACCCATACGGAAAGATCCCGGAGTTCAAGTTCTCTGCGGTGAAGGTCGAAAAGGCAGAAACGCCAATCGCGGCGGAATAGAGACTGATACCTATGCAGCAAGGCCGCGCTCCAGATCAGAAGCGCGGCCTTTTTTGCTTAGTCGCTTGGAATCGTGGCGAGCATGCTCTCGCGCTTGGAAAACTCGGCGTACCAACCTGCCAAACCATCCCGTCCTTGGCGCCAGTTGCGGGCGTCATGGCGGACATCCAGATAGCCCAGCGCACAGCCCACAGCGATCTGGCCCATGTCGAGCGGTCCAAACAGGTGGCTCATCCAACGCTCATTAAGGGCATCCAGCGCGCCTTCAACCTTGCCCCATTGCGCGGTGAGCCAGTCGTCAAACACAATCTCTTCTGGACGCAGGCGCTTTTCGTAGACCATCAAGACGGCAGCTTCGAGAATGCCATCTGCGGTGGCCTCTAAGGTCAGCACATCCCAGAGCCGGTCCTCTGGGTAGAGGTCTGCCCCGGCGCGTGCCACGAGATAACGGCAGATCACACGGCTGTCGTAAATCGCTGGGCCATCGGGGCGCACCAGTGCGGGGATTTTACCCAACGGATTCGCGGCGGCGGCTTCGTCCGCCGTACTCAGTGCGGTTGTGTGCACTCTGGTCAGTTCTACGTCGTCGGTCTGGCCGGTCTCTGCCAGGGTCACACGCACTTTGCGCACGAAGGGGGAGGCCGGGGAATGGATCAGCTGCAATTTGGACATCTCAATTACTCCGTATCGGGGTCGGCAAAAGGGGATTGCATCAAAGCGGCGAGTTCGCGGGCCTCGCTGCCAAAACCGTAGGCGGCTATTTGATCCGCCGCTGCGTGGCGCACATTGTTGGGCTTGTTCTGTCCTAATTTCCAAGTGCCCTGCACATCGTCTATTGTGAGGCGATAAGGCACGATCATACGCACCATGCGCTCAAAGCTGTCGCCGCTCATCTTGGCACGGGTCCAAGGCGGTTTAGGAAGCAGATTGATTTCAAAATGCGCGGACAGACGGTCCAAAAGATCGGGCAAGTCGTCCTGTGGCAGCGGGGACAGCTGGCCGGTGAGATGTACAGCAACATAGTTCCACGTCGGGACCTGATCGTCTGCGTTGTACCAATCCGGGGAAACATAGCTGTCCGGCCCACTCACGGCCAATCGCGCAGGGGTAGCGTTTTTTACGGCACGGGCCATGGGATTGGAGCGCATAAGGTGCAGGTCCGCGGTTTTGCCATCTTCGGCCAACAGAAACGGCACGTGGCTTACCATCGGCGCGGCGTCAGGTGCCGAGATCGCGAGCACACCAAAGCCGCGCTCCTTGGCGAAAGCCAGGTTCTTGTCTTCTGCAGTGCCGCGGAACGCCGGATTGGGATGCATGATGCGCCTCGTCTCTGATTTGGCGCGATCGTGCGGGGGGGATTACGGATTGGCAACCGCAATTGCACGTTCAAACCGCAGCGGCGCATCTCCTTCACGCCACATTGGCAGTTTGGGCATGATCGCAGCAAAACACTCGGACGCGATAAAGGCCTCCAGCCAGCGGGACAGGTTGGAGCCCGCGTCCGCATCAAAGCGGGGTTTGTTGATAAACGCGAACTGGCGCACAAACGGCAGAATCGCCATATCGGCGAGGCTGGGCGTGTCGCCAAAGAGCCAGGGTTTGTCACCGATCTGTTGATCCAACTTAGACAGAAGTGCAATGGCGTTGGCACGTGATTCTTCCGGGTCCAACTCCGGATAGCGGGTGTGATACTTGGTGTGGTCCAGCGCGGCCTTAAAGGGCCCATCCGCCTCGGCAATCAGCTCATGACCCAGGTCCGGCATATCCAGCCAGCTTTCCGGATCCTTTTGCTGCAACGCCCAGATCATCACGTCGAGACTTTCGTCAATCACAAGGTCGTCGGCTTTCAGACAAGGCACTGTGCCACTTGGCGAGGTCTCCAGAAATGCAGGCGCCTTGTCACGCAGCAAGATTTCCCGCAGCTCCACCGCCACGCCAGAGACCGCGACTGCCAAACGGGCGCGCATCGCATAGGGACAACGGCGAAAGGAATAGAGAACGGGCAATTCAGTCATCTTGTTTTCTCTTTCCAGAAATATCTCGGGGTTTTGGGGGCTGGCCCCCAAGCACTTAGGCGACCAGCTGTTGCCCACGCACGTCAAGGATAGATGCGGTCACAATGGCCCCCTCCTCTTGCGGGCTGTCAAAGGTGACTTCGGTGAACTGTTCCGTGCGGCCCATGTTGGAGTTTTCCATCAAGATATGATGGGTCTTGCCAAGCTGCGCCGCCAGATGTTTCTCAACCTGCGCTACCCCGGCTTCGCGCAATTGCGCCGCGCGGGCTTTGATGACGTTGCCATTCACCTGACTGGGGATTTTGGCCGCCGGGGTGCCTTCGCGTTTGGAATAGGGGAAGACATGCAGCCAGGTGAGGTCACAGTCCTGCACCAGCTTCAGTGAATTCTCAAAATGCGCGTCGGTTTCGGTTGGGAAACCGGCAATGATGTCCGCGCCAAAGGTCATCTCCGGGCGTAGTTTCTTGGCCTCTTCACAGAAGCGGATAGCATCGTCGCGCAAATGACGGCGAGCCATGCGTTTGAGGATGAGGTCATCGCCATGCTGCAGGCTCAAGTGCAAATGGGGCATCAATCGTGGCTCTGTTGCGATGGCCAGCATCAGGTTTTCATCCACCTCAATGCTGTCGATCGAACTGATCCGCAGGCGTGGCAGGTCGGGCACCAGCTTCAGGATGCGCATGACCAGATCACCCAGCTTTGGTTGCATCGGCTGATCCGCGCCCCAGCTGGTGAGGTCCACGCCAGTCAGCACAACTTCATTGAAGCCTTTGTCCACCAAACGTTTGATTTGATCGACAACCACACCGGCCGGAACCGAGCGGGAATTGCCGCGGCCATAAGGGATGATGCAGAAGGTGCAGCGGTGATCACAGCCGTTTTGCACCTGCACATAGGCGCGCGACCGGGTGCCGAAACCGTCGATTAGGTGCCCGGCGGTTTCAGTGACCGACATGATGTCGTCGACCTGCACCTTTTCGGTTTCCCCAATGAAATCGGCGGCTATGCCCTGCCATGTGGCGGGGTTCATTTTTTCGGTGTTGCCAATGACTTTGTCGACTTCGCCCATGGCAGCGAAGGTCTCGGGCTCGACCTGCGCGGCACAGCCGGTGACGATGATCTGCGCATCCGGGTTGTCGCGGCGCAGGCGGCGGATTTCCTGACGGCTCTTGCGCACGGCCTCCGCGGTCACCGCGCAGGTGTTCACGATCACGGCGTTCTCAAGACCGGCGGATTGCGCCATGTCTTTCATCGCCTCTGATTCATAGGAATTCAGGCGGCAGCCCAGTGTGGTGAACTTTGGTGGGGCGGCGGTCATTTGTGCCGCTCCAGAAAGGCTGCGGTGAACTGACCGGACATGACATGTTCGGTCTCACCGGTCATCCAGACGCCGTCTTCGGCCCAGTTGATCCAAAGCGTGCCGCCGTCCAGATCGATCTGCACCTCACGGCCTGTAAGGCCCCGGCGCGCCGCCGCCACAGCGGTGGCACAGCTGGAGGAGCCAGAGGCCAAGGTCGTGCCAACACCGCGTTCCCAGACCCGCATACGGATGTGGTTTTCGCCGATCACCTGCGCAACCTGTACATTGGTGCGCTCAGGATAGAGCGGGTGATGTTCGTGGGCGGCACCAAAGACTTCAAGATCCACGCTATCCAAATCGTCCACAAAAAACGTGCAATGCGGGTTGCCCATGCCGGTGGCCGTTGGCGCGCCGTCGATGGGCAGTTCCAACGTGTCCATCTCCTGCACAAGCGGCACTTCCTGCCACAAAAGCTGCGGGTGGCCCATGTTCACAGACACCAGACCATTCCCGGCCTCGCGCGCAAACAAAGTGCCGCGATCCGTGGTCAGGGTCAGCGACTCAGCACCCGACTCATCCATAAGGTGGCGCGCAATACAACGTGTGGCATTTCCGCAAGCGGCCGAAGTCGATCCGTCGGCGTTATAAAACGTCAGATGTGCGTCTGCGTTGCTGCCCTCTGTGCCATGGGTGATCACCGCAAGCTGATCAAATCCCACACCTTTTTGCCGGTGCGCGATGGCAGTGATTTGACCTTCGGTCAGATCAAAGGCGCGCGTGCGACCGTCGACAACGACAAAATCATTGCCCAGCCCATGCATTTTCATGAACGCCAAAGAGGTTTCGACACGTGTATCCATTGGGCGCATATACGCCCGTTGAACAGCCTTTTCCAGTATCGCGAAATTTTTCTCGAGAATCGGGTTGACCCCCCCGTTCAGTCGGCATACTAACCGCGCACCAACACAGAGAGTGGGCCGTTAGCTCAGTTGGTAGAGCAACTGACTTTTAATCAGTGGGTCATAGGTTCGAATCCTATACGGCTCACCACTTTCAAACAGAACCCCGCCATTGGCGGGGTTTTTGTTGTTTTAACATCCTCAAAAAGTGTTTTTAGTGCGTTCGTTGACTAGTGACTAAGCCGACTCGTCCCGCTCAGGACGGCGCAACGCCTGACTGACTCGGAAGCTGCCTGGTGACAGGCCACGTGAGCGTGTCCGCAGAACCGGGGTTTGCTCAGATATGCCGCCAGTGGCTTCGCGTGCGATGATGAAAAGACCGCTGGCAACAATGACGGCAGCACCGATCAAAGTTGGCGCGTCAGGGGTTTCGTCAAACAACAGCATGCCAAAGATCACAGCCCAAATGATCTGCGAATATTGCATCGGCGCCACCAGAGCGGCTTCACCGATGGTGTAAGCAGAAACCATGAGCAAAGTGGCGATGAAGCCAAAAACCGCGACAATGGCGAAACCTGCCAGATCAGGTGCGGCAAAGGGTTGATAAACGAACGCCATAGCCACGGACATAGCTGCTACACTAATCAGCAGTGGGTAGAGCATGAGCACAACGCGGCGCTCGTCTCGACCAATTTTTCGCACGATGACAGATTGCAAAGCCGCTGTGCCTGCAGCCACCAAAGCGGCAAGGTGACCGAGGTTCAACTCAGTTACACCGGGACGAACCACAATCATCACCCCCAAGAGTCCCACCAGAACTGCCAACATACGCCAAACACCCACCTTTTCGCCAAGGACGGGGATCGCCAGGACTGTGACCAGCAAAGGCGTGGAGAACAGCAGCGCATAAACTTGTGCCAATGGCAGAACCGAAAAGGCATAAAAGGCGACCGTTGGACAGATCACCACGCACAGCGACCGCAGCGCCACCCACCATGGGTGCACCGGGCGCAGGTTGCCGTGCGTCGGGTCGCGCACCAACATCAAGGTGATCAGAGGAAAGCTGAACAGCGACGAGAAGAACACGATCTGGAACGGCGAGAAACTCGCGCCGAGATGTTTCACCACCACATCGTGGGTGGAATAGATCGCAAAGGCCAGCAAAGCCAGCAGGGTCGCTTTCAGATTCATGGGGCCACTCCGCGCCTGATTGCGCTAACGGATTGAGTCTTCCGATGTGTGCCACGCGCCGCCTCAAAAGGGAAGCGGCGCGTGCGGTGTTACAAGTAGCTGCGCACCAAGCTGCCGGCGATCAGGCTCCAGCCGTCTGCAATCACAAAGAACGACAGTTTAAACGGCAAAGATACGATCGCTGGCGGGACCATCATCATACCCATGGACATCAGCACGGCGGCGACAACCAGGTCGATGATCAGAAACGGCAGGAAGATCAGAAAGCCGATCTGAAACGCGCGGGCGATTTCAGACAGCATGAAGCTGGGCACCAAAACCGAAAGGGGCGAATCTGGGCCGGGAGCTGTGTCCACCGCATCCGGGCGCAAAGACGCCAGATGAGTGTAGGTGTCTGGATCCAGCCGGGCAGCCATGAATTGACGGAAGGGCTCCGTGGTCAATTCAAAGGCAGTTTCGATGTCGATCAATTCCGCCATCAAGGGTTCCACCCCGGTGGTCCAGGCCTGCGTGAACACCGGTTCCATGACATAGTAAGTCAGGAACATCGCCAGCGAGACCATCATCATATTGGGCGGGGATTGCTGCAGACCAATGGCCTGACGCAGGATCGAGAGCACCGTCACGATAAAGGGGAAACAAGTGACCATGATAGCGATACCCGGCGCGAGGCTGAGGACCGTGATCAGGAGAAAGATTTGAATGCTGCGTGCCGTCAGCGAGCCGTCTTGGGTGATCGGTATAGACAGATCCTGCGCCGAGGCCGGATCTGCCATAAAGAGAAAGACGGTGGAGAAAGTGACGGCAAGAAAAGCCGCGCGTATCATCAAAGACCGCTTTCGAACTCTGCCACTTCGGTCAGACGCACAGCTAGTTGGCCTTCCTGTCCGCCTTCCATTTCTTCAAGCTCTCCCCGGGCGATGAGCTTGTCACCGACATAAAGCTCAACCGGGTCATCCACCCGTTTGTCGAGCGGAAGAACCGAATTTTCGTTCATGTTCAGCAGGTCCCCGATCAATGGGCGGGCCTTGCCCACAGAGATGGTGATCTCCACAGGCACAGAGGTGAACGGGTTGCCGGAATCAGATTTGAGAGTTGGATCAGCCATTCTGGGCCTCCTTGCGTGTTTCATGTGTGAACGCAGCCATTGCTTCAGCAACGACTTCGAGAACCTCGCTGAGATCAATCAGGCGCTCACGTTGAGCAAATTCAAAACGCACCTGGCCTTCTGCCAGGCTTTCGTCGCGCACCACTTGGACAGGGAACTTCTGGTCTTCGGGCATGACGTCGATGACCGGCTGGTAGCAATCTGGTGCTGTCGACAACACCACCGGAGTTTCACTGTTTTCGCGCACAATCTGGTGCAGCTGTTCTACGGCCAAAGCGCCAACAGCCTGTCGCGCTACCTCTGGCAACACGGTCATGATGGCTTTCTCAACCGTGGGGGCAAGGTCAGCGAGAATCGCCTCGCGCGCCTCGTGGTAGGTAAATGAGAGGTCGTTCAATTTGGTGGATAGGGCTGCAGATACACTGGCATGCTCTTCCGACTTGGCGCTGATCGCGTCATCCCAGCCAGCTTTGTAGCCCTGCTCAAAGGATTCGAGCATGTCATCTTCGTCGCCCTCGTCCTGCGTAGCAACAGGTTCAGGCTCTGGCGTTCTGATCCCACCAAAATCTTCGAACAAGTGAGAAATCGACATCAGGCTTCCTCCCGATCATCGAGCCAATTGCGGAGAATCTCGACGGTTTCATCTTTGCGATCGTTGATCAGGCCACGAAGGCGATCTGCGGCGTCAGATTGCGACATGCTGCCACCATCCCCGCCCAGCGCCGGCAAGCCACCACCCAAGTCAGGAAGACCACCAACTTCGCCACCCATGTCGCCGATCGCCATTGGCATGCCCATGTCGCCGCCCATGTCACCCATCATTGGAGCCATGGCAGGGAAGTCATCACCGTCGCCGCCAAGATCGGGCAACATAGGAGCATCGCCGAGTTCATTCAGCTCACGGCTGCCACCGCCAGCCAACAAAGGGCGCACCACAAACAGACCCAATACCAGCGCCACAATCGCGAGTACCGCAGTTTGGATGATCGACATCAGATCAAGCTCCATGCCTTTGAACATGGAAGAATCGGCCGAGGTGCCCATAGGCAGGACCGGCTGAAAGTTCATCGATTTCAGAGTGATCACGTCGCCCCGAGATTCATTAAAACCAACCGCAGAAGCCACCAGTTCGCGCAGCGCTTCGAGCTCTTCGTCTGGACGCGGTGTCACGACAGGCTCGCCCAACTCGTTTTCAGTTTGCGTGCCGTTGACCAAAACCGCAACCGTCATACGTTTCACTGCACCTGGCTGACGCAAAATCTCGCGCTGGGTTTCGGACACTTCGTAATTGATGCGCTCGCGGGTTTCACGATTCTGGTTGGTAGAGCCGGAATTCTCCGCCGCGTCGCCATCCGGCAGGTTGGAGGCCACGGTCACCTGACCAGACGCATTTTGGGAATCAGTGCTGCGCTCTTCCGTGTCGGTACTGATTGCCACCCGGCTGGCTGGATCAAAAATCCGCTCAGTGATAGATTCAGTCTCGGTCACAGTTTCGATGCTGACTTCTACAACTGCATTGCCCGGACCGACCCGCGCTTCGAGCATACGCTGAACCGCTAGACGGGTTTCTTCTTCCTTATTGTCACCCACTTTGGTGGTGGTTTCGTCGGCAACGCCTACGAGCCCGCCACTGCCATCAATAATGGCAACGTCTTCGGGAGAGAGACCGGACACAGCAGAAGCCACAAGAAATCGCAGCGCTTGCGCGTGCTTGGTTGGCAAATCACCAGCAGGTGTTGTGATCGTCACGGAGGCGGACGGTTTGATATGCCGCTGGAAAGGATTGGAAGACGCATTGGCAATGTGCACACGCGCCTGGCTGATCAGAGGGCTCACCACAATGGTGCGGGCCAACTCACCTTCTTTGGCGCGCCAATATGCAGCGTCAAACATTTGCGAGGTGGTTCCAAAACCCGAAAGCGAATCGAGCAGCTCATAGCCCTGAGTCGTATTGGCAGGCAGACCTTCGCTCGCGAGTGTCATACGAAGCTCATCCCGAGCGCCGGACGCAACATAAATTGACCCGCCGCGCACTTCGTAAATGGCGCCACGTTGTTCCAGTGCGGTGACAACTTCGCCAGCCGCTCCACTTTCCAAACCACTATATAGAAGGGCCATTCCTGGTTTCGTGGCGACCCGACCCAACGACAGCACGGTGGCAAAAACCGCGATGGTGGCCAATACGACGATGACCTTTCGCCGATTGTCCATTGCTGTCCAAATATTAAAAAATTGTTGCACGTTTCTTCTCCGTGGGATCGCACCTTCTGCACGACCGTCACGAACTGTTTCTCTCAACAGACTTAATAATCGGTTAGTTTCTGTGTGGTTGAAGTTGCAGGGACAAAGAATTTGGAACCTGTGATGACTGACGAAACTGTCGAGACAGAAGACGCACCGAAAAAAGCGTCAAAACTCCCTTTAATCATTGGGGTCGTGCTGGCTTTGGCTGGCGGCGGCGGCGGATTCTACGCTGTCTATTCGGGCATGATCCTGGGGGATGATTCTGCTGAAGTGGCCGAAGAATCGGCGCCAGCGGAAGAGATCGAAGCTCTGCCTGATGTGGTTTACGTCGGCATGGACCCTCTTATTGTTTCCCTGACTTCCAGCGGCGGCGCCGACTACTTGCGGTTCCGCGCACAATTGGAAGTGCCAAGCAATCATAAGGAAGAAGTCGAGCGGGTGTTGCCGCGCGTTATAGATGTGCTGAACGGCTATCTGCGAGCACTAAACATCTCTGACATCGAATCACCGGACGCATTGGTCACTTTGCGGTCGCAAATGCTGCGACGCGTACAAATTGTCACGGGATCTGAACGCGTATCCGACCTTTTGGTCATGGAATTCGTACTAAACTGAGGAGTGTCGAGATGAACTTGATCGCAGATATCTTGTTGGTAGCCGGTGCCCTCGGGGCAGGCATTTACTGTTTTGTTTTGGCGCGCCGCCTGTCCAAATTCAATGATTTGGAATCAGGTGTTGGCGGCGCAGTGGCCGTATTGTCCGCCCAGGTGGACGACATGACCCGCACCCTAAAAGCCGCGCAAGGCACCGCCGCTAAATCCACCGAACGCCTGGAAGCCTTAACTCAACGTGCGGAAGGGGTTTCTAAACGTCTTGAGCTGATGATGGCCGCGATGCACGACATCGAGGATTCAAAACCAACTAAAGAAAAGGCAGCGCCAGAACCAGAAGCCGTTGAGCCTGAGCCAGCAAAAAAAGAAGCCGAAGCTGAGGTTGCCGAACCGGTGACTGAAAAAGTCGAAACAGAAGAAGCTGCAGAAGCCAACAACGATGAGGATTGGGCCCGTATTCAAGCGGAGGCGATTGCCGCAGAAGAAGCCAAGCTGATCCGTCGCGCAAAGAAAAAAGCCAAGAAGAAAGCCAAGAAAAAGGCGGCAATGGCTTTGGCAGCAATGCAAGCGGAGGCCGCACCGGCGGCGACCCAGCCTGCATCAGAAACCAAAGAGCCCGCAGCTGGCCCCATGTTTAAACGCCACGTCGCCTAACTGGAGCGTATGCGATGAAAAAAGACGCCAAGAAAACCCGCGCCAAGGCGGCTGCGGAGACGTTGATCAAGCCGGGCGCTCCGGTCAGCAAGCCTAAGGCTAAGAAGAAAGCACGCCGGAAACAGTCCAAAGGGAGCCTGTTTCTGATTGCAACATTTCTGATTGCGTCCGCCACCGTGCGCGTGGGTATCAGCGCCAATGAGGCATTGGCGCGTGAAGAGCCACTTTTTGAATCGCCACTTGCCAACATGGCAAAACCGGAAACCTGTGAGCCGCCAGCAGATCTGCGTGAGCTGATGGCAGTGTTCAAAGAACGTGAGCAGCGAATCGAACAGCGTGAAGCCGAGATCAAGAATCGCCTGCAGGCGCTGAATGTTGCGGATGGTGAAGTAACCCGCAAGCTGGCGGCTTTGGAAGATGCCGAGGGACGTTTGCGCAGCCTGATTGCCCTGTCAGAGACCGCCGCGGAAGACGACCTACTGCGACTGACCCAGGTTTATGAGACCATGAAGCCCAAAGATGTGGCCGCTCTGTTTGAAGAGATGGACCCAAAATTTGCTGCTGGTTTTATCGGGCGCATGAAGCCTGAGGCGGCGGCTGGCGTCATGGCTGGAATGACACCAGATGCTGCTTACACAATCAGCGTAATTTTGGCTGGTCGGAACGCAAATACCCCCACCGAATGAGAACTTGTTAACCGGCGTCGGCCTATGGTCGGACTGAAACGCTACTAGGAGTTTGAACCCGTGCTAGGCATTATTGGCATCGCTGTTGTTTTTATCATGGTGTTGGGCGGATACGTTCTTGCCGGTGGTAGTCTTGGCCCGATTATGAAGGCCCTTCCTTTTGAGATGATCATCATCGGCGGCTCCGGCGTGGGTGCTTTTTTGGTGTCCAACGACGGTTCCGTAGTGAAACACACGCTGAAGGATCTTGGGAAGGTCTTTAAAGGTCCGAAATGGAAGCCCGACGATTACAAAGACCTACTCTGTTTGCTCTTTGAGCTCATACGATTAGCCAGGAAAAATCCTGTTGCGATTGAGGAGCACATCGAAAACCCGGATGAGTCTGACATCTTCCAAAAGTATCCGCGTATCACCGCAGACAAAGAGGCGATCAACCTGATTGCGGATACCATGCGCTCTGCGTCGATGAACTATGACGATCCGCATCAGGTGGAAGAAGTGCTGGAGAAGCGAATCGAAGCCAATTTCCACCACGCGATGCACCCCAACCACGCGTTGCAATCGCTCGCGGATGCGCTTCCGGCGCTGGGGATTGTTGCGGCGGTTTTGGGCGTTATCAAAACCATGGGTTCTATTGACCAGCCACCAGAAGTTCTGGGCGGCATGATTGGTGGCGCGCTTGTGGGTACGTTCCTCGGGGTTTTCCTGGCCTATGGTCTGGTGGGTCCGTTTGCCGCAAAGATCAAAGGTGTGGTCGAAGATGAAGCGCATTTCTATCAGCTGATCCGTGAAGTGCTGATCGCCAACCTGCACAACCACTCGCCAAACATCTGTATCGAAGTAGGGCGTCAGAACACGCCGGGGCACAACCGTCCGCAGTTCGCGGAGCTGGAAGAGGCACTGGCCGAAGTGAAGAAGGAAGCAGCATGAAACAGCTTCTGCTTGCTGTTCCGATGGTATTGGCGGCCTCTGCGGGGGCCGCACAAGACGTGCTGTTCCGGTCCGGCGAGCACGAAGATTTCACTCGTCTGGTGGCAACGCTACCCTCGTCAGACACTGATTGGACGGTGTCTCGAGCCGGGCGGTTTTACACCATCAAAATTGAAGGTGATGACGTCAACCTGCGCACCAGCACGATCTTTGACAAAATCCCGCGGGATCGTTTGGCCGATTTCGTCACCAATGATGCTGAAGGCGAGTTGGAATTGGAATTGGCCTGTGCCTGTCGCGTGGTGTCGATTCCTTATGACGAACGCTATGTGATCTTTGACATTCGCGACGACCTTCCAACTGCGCAAAACGACGACCTGCCACAGGTGCCTCTGTCCTTTGGCGAGGCGGTGCCGATTGAGAAAAAGCCACAACGTCAATTCCGATTCTCGTCGTTTGAGGCGGCCGCCCCAACGCCAACACCGGTTCAGGTGGCGGAAGCTGCACCGAAGCCAGATTTTTCGCATCTTCTGGCGCTGGAGAATTTTGTGGACCGCAGCGCCCAAGTTCAAATCTTGCGGGGCGATCTCATCAAACAGGTAGATCGCGCCGCCAATCAGAACCTGCTGCAGGCACAAACGCCGGAAGTTGAAGACACCAACGGTTTGGTAAGCGAGCCTGTAAAGACGGCTGAGTCTCAAATGCCAAAACTTGGCAGCTCCGACCACGTGCCACCGCAAGCAGCCATCGGGTTGGAAGGGCAAGACCTCAACATCGTGGCCTACAATGTGATTGATGAGGTGGGCCGCGATATTGCGGCTCTGCTCAGCGGACAGGTGGCAACAAACCATTGCTTGCCGGATTCGGCTGTGAATATCGCGGACTGGAGCGGTGAAGGCACCTTTGTACAGGAGCTTGGTCGCCTGCGTCAGGAAGTGGTGGGTGAGTTTGACCGCACCAATGAGGACGCCTTGCGCGAGCTTGCCCAGCTCTATGTACACTACACGTTCGGTGCTGAAGCTTTGCAAATCATGGACCTTCTTCCGGAAAGCGGCGAGAACAATATCCTGATCGCCATGGCGCACATCATGGACGGGCGCGAACTCCCTGCAGACAACTCATCGTTTGCCAGCCAAGGACACTGCGCCGGTAACTCCGCTGTTTGGGCCGCCCTGTCAGGGGAAACTTTGGTGGGAGAAAGCGCTGTGAATGGTGCGTTGGATGGGCTGCAAAAGATGCCGCGACATCTGCGCGAGCACCTTGGTCCAAAGCTGAGCAATCGGTTGGTGGCGCAGGGTGAAACTGAGGCCGCGATGCTGGTTCTGAATGGGATTGAGCGCACGGCACCCAAGCCAGATGTGAATTTTGACTTTGCCGAAGCCACACTCAACGCGGAGCTGGGAAATACCGAGGAAGCCACAGAAGCGCTGACTGAAATCGCCACCCAAAACGCCGATATCTCTACAAAGGCGGTCATCGATCTGATCGAAACCCATGTGGTGCAAGGCGTTCCACCATCAACAGAGACTATCTCACTGGTAGGAGCTTTGGCCGTCGAACATAAAGGCGGTGCTATGGGGCCGGATCTGCGACGTGCCCACGCACTCGCCCGGATGATGGAACAAAAGTTTGGTGCAGCATTTAAAATAACAAACGACATCGAGACGCGTGATGGTGCGGAAGCCGCAGAGGATGTGCGCAGCCAATTGGTGATGGCCGTTTTGGAGCATGCCGATGACTTTGAAGTGATTTCTTGGTCTATTCAGGAACGCCTCGCGTCTCCAGGCCGCATTTCCACCGACACCGCATTGGCGCTGGCGCACAAAACCTTTGAAATGGGGTTCTTGGGCGAGACCAAACGTCTGATGCAGGCCGCGCAAACTGTTATTCCAACGGATGAGAAGCGCCTACTGAATGCGCGCTTGGCCTTGGCTGAAGCTCTCCCAAAACGTGCCGAAGCAGAGCTTATGGGTATGGAAACACCTATTGCAGATCGCCTACGTGCACAGGCCAAGGCCATGGCAGGCGATCATGCCGGTGCGGCGCGGTTGCTGGCCGAGCTTGGCGAGCGGAGCGCGGCAGAAACCGAAGCCTGGCTTGATGGTGACCTTGCATCTCTGACAGCTTCGGAAAATGAAGTGCTGCGAAGAGCCTCCGCTTACCTACTACCGACCGAAGCAGACAGCGCTGCTGAGGCGTCCTCTGACCGTGTGACTGAAGGTATGTTGGCGCGCAATAGAGCGCTTTTGGAAGGAGCGGCGGAAAGCCGGGGCGTGCTGGGCGAGCTGCTCGAGCTGCACAGCCTAACCGAGCCATCTTCTTAACACCGGTTACCACATCTTAACCATGCGCCGATAGCTTGGGCCGTGAACTGGGGCAGAAAGCTATCGGTATGAAAAAACAGTACGTTTTCAAAGCGATGTCGCGATTCTATTGCGACTCAAACAAGGCCGTCACAATCGGTCTTCTGGGACTAGTGACAAGTCTCGTTTTGGTTTTTATCACATTTGTACAAGACAGCTCCGACGGCGCGGAAACCAACAGTAGGGATGACGCGGCCGATCAGGCTCGCCCCTCCAATTATGCCGCCACAATCAAAGCCCGTTTTCAACGCGATCTGGCGCGATCACCGGATCAGCCGGTAAAGCCGGCGAAGCGCACCGCCACTGTAATCCGCGAAAATAGCTACCCGCTGCTTCAACGCGGCAGTTCAGTTGGCAACATGGGATCTCTTGTGCCGCTTGGGTCCGGATCGGGTCCCTCTTTGCTGAGAAATGGAGGGTAATCCGTGAACCCAACCTTCTCCATCAAAGCGCTCTTTAGCCCGACAATCCTGCTCGCCCTCGCCCTGATGGCGATTATTGTCATGATGATCCTGCCGATGCCCTCCTGGGTGTTGGACATCGGGTTGGCCGCGTCTTTTGCTCTCGCTATTCTGATCTTCACCGTGACGCTGTTTATTGAGCGCCCGTTGGATTTTTCCGCCTTCCCGACCATCCTTTTGGCTTCGCTGATGTTGCGCCTGTCACTCAACGTGTCCTCGACCAAGCTAATCATTGGGCAAGGCCACACAGGCACCAATGCCGCGGGGGATGTGATCGAAGGCTTTGCCAACTTCGTCATGGGCGGCAGCGTGTTTCTGGGCCTCGTGGTGTTTTGTGTGTTGCTCATCGTGAACTTCATGGTGATCAACAAAGGTGCCACCCGGATGGCCGAAGTCGGCGCACGTTTTGCCCTCGACGGCATGCCCGGCAAGCAGCTTGCGATTGACAGCGACATGTCCGCCGGTGCGATTGATCACGCCGAAGCCAAAGCTCGTCGTGAACGCGAGCAGCAAGAAACCACCTTCTTTGGCTCGCTGGATGGTGCGTCAAAGTTTGTGAAAGGTGACGCTATTGCCGGTCTGTTGATCACGCTGTTGAACCTGGTGATGGGCCTGATCATGGGCGTGGCTATTCACGGCATGCCAATTGGCCAGGCTTTTGAGACCTACGCCATTCTGACCGTGGGTGACGGTCTGGTGACGCAGATCCCGGCCGTGATCATCTCGATTGCCTCCGCCTTGCTTTTGGCGCGTGGCGGCACCACTGGCTCCACCGACCTGACCCTTCTTAAACAGCTGGGCAACTATCCTCCTGCAATTGCCACAGTGGCTGTGCTGATGATGCTGTTTGCGTTGGTGCCTGGCCTGCCATTCCTGCCTTTCCTTGCGGGTGGCGGCGTGCTCGGGTTCGCGGCGTATTACCTGCATCAGAAAAAGAAAGAAGAGGCCGAAGCCAGCCTTGAA